>Ga0265327_10001717_pt1 | contig 26056 bp, 17 predicted proteins | sample 41621metaG_FD_202089 | JGI IMG/M metagenome (GOLD analysis project Ga0265327, IMG submission 202089) | Rhizosphere microbial communities from Carex aquatilis grown in University of Washington, Seatle, WA, United States - 4-16-21 metaG | ecosystem: Host-associated > Plants > Roots > Rhizosphere...
GGTCGCGGACGAGCAAGCTTCCAGACGGATTTCTCGAGGAATTCACGAACGCGGCACCCTTGCGAATTGCTGTTTGCCCCTGAAAATTGGTCTGGCGTACTTCGTCTCGTGCATAGATTCCGTTCAGCCCCCTGCAATCTTTTCGCCACCGCGACTATAAATCTGGAAACGAATGATTGATGATCACTGCCAATGTTCAGTGATTGGCCCAGCTGAAAAACTCGTATCATGTTTCTTGCAACGGAAATGATGTCCTCTGCCTTGCTGCCTGCTCGACTGCAGATGGCATTCACGTTGGGATTTCACATCATCCTGGCCTGCTTCGGCGTTGGCCTTCCCGTGCTGATGCTGATTGCCGAGTGGTGTTATTTGAAGACTGGAGATCGTGTCTGGCACCGACTGGCACAGCGCTGGTCCCGTTCGTTTGCCGTGCTGTTTGCCGTGGGCGCCGTCTCGGGGACGGTCCTTTCATTTGAGCTGGGATTGCTCTGGCCGGAATTCATGGGTCGCTGGGGTGCGGTGATCGGACTGCCATTCACCATGGAAGGTTTTGCCTTCTTCCTCGAGGCAATCTTCGCAGGGATTTATCTGTACGGCTGGGATCGGCTGCCTCCTCGAATTCACTGGTGGACCGGTTGGCCGATTGCCATCTCGGGATTCTTGTCCGCCTTCTTCGTCGTGACAGCCAACTCGTGGATGAACTGTCCCGCGGGGTTCACGCTGGTCGATGGCAGGCTCACAGCGATTGATCCCTACGCCGCCATGTTCAACCCCGCCACCGGTGCACAGGTCACTCACATGATTGTGGCTGCCTATCTCGTCACCGGCTTCAGCGTCGCCGCGTTTTATGCGATGACATTGATCCGCGATCCAAACAATGAGTACTGCCGCCGCGCGTTCACCCTTGGGCTGTTGCTGGCGCTGGTTTTCACGCCGATTCAGATGGTCGTCGGAGACTGGTCTGCCAAAGTGGTCGCCTCGACACAGCCAGTCAAGCTGGCGGCGATGGAAGGTCAGTTTCAGACCGAGCAGGGGGCTCCGCTGCGGATCGGCGGCATCCCGGATCCGGTGGCGCGACAGACGCGCTATGCGATCGAAATTCCCGGGCTGCTTTCCTATCTGAGCTATTCCGATTTCCGTGCCGAGGTCAAAGGTCTGAACGATTTTCCTGCCGATGAAACGCCACCGGTCGCCGTCGTCCACTTTGCGTTTCAGATCATGGTGGGGATCGGAAGCCTGATGGGAGTCATTGCCGCCGTTTGCGTGGTGAACTTCATTCGACATCGGTCATGGCCTCAATCACGACTGTTCCTGGCCACCGTGGTTGCGATGGGGCCTTTGTCCATCATCGCCATGGAAGCGGGGTGGGTGGTCACCGAAGTGGGACGACAACCCTGGATCGTTTACGGAGTGATGCGAACGTCCGAGGCTGTCACGCGTGCTCCCGGTGTCTGGTCCGTCTTCTGGGCCACGATGTTGATCTACCTGGTCATCGGAATTACGACATTGATTGTCCTCAGGCGATTGGCGCGATTGCCGATGGAGGAGGCTGCCCATGGGGCCTGACGACCTGCTGATGATCGTCATGCTGACGGCACTGACCCTGTATGCCGTCCTGGGTGGAGCCGACTTCGGCGCCGGAGTCTGGGAATTCACGACGGCCCTGCAGGCGACAGAGAAAGAGCGGCAGCACATCTACAAGGCAATCGGCCCCGTCTGGGAAGCCAATCACGTCTGGCTGATCTTCGTGCTGGTGATCCTGATGAACGGGTTTCCCGCTGCATTTGCCGCACTCGGGCGGGCCTTGTGGCTGCCGCTGCTGCTGGCATTGTGCGGCATCGTGTTTCGCGGATCGGCATTTATTTTTCGCTCGTATGGTCGCGGCCTTCCCAGTGAACGCACGCTGTGGGAAGCCACTTTTGCGATTGCTTCCACCGGCACTCCGTTGTTCCTGGGTGCGGCCGCGGGAGCGATCGCTTCGGGGAAACTGAGCATCCCCAACGAATCGACCTCGGAAGCCGGATTTGCCATCGGCTGGATTTCCGCCCTGTCGGTCTTCACAGGGTTCTATTCAGTGGGAATGTGCGCGTACCTTGCTGCCGTCTTTTTGACACGCGAAGCCCGTGTCCTGCAGGATGAGCACCTGACAACGATCTGGCGGCAACGGGCGTTGTCGACGGGGCTTTGGATGGGACTGCTTTCGTTCGGCGGCCTGATCATGGTCGGCATCGAATCCCCTGGTTTGACCCACGGCTTCGCGACGCGCGGCTGGCCGCTGGTCATTCTTTCGCTGATCTGCGGCATCGGATCACTGGTCGAAACCCGGCGACTGAACTGCACCCGTGCGGTCATCGCCTCAGCGGGGGCCGTAACGGCGGTCATCTGGGGATGGGGGATCTCGCAATATCCCGCCATCATTCCCCCCGACATCACATCGCACTCCGCCCGGTCTCCAGACAATGTCCTGTGGGCGATGCTGGTCGTCATTGCACTCGGGGCAATCTTTCTGCTTCCAGCGCTCGGTTATCTGTTCGTGCTGTTCAAACGCGACCAGCATGGTACAGCATGAATCCCGGCTGAATGCCTCAATACCACCAATTGCGACGATCACTCGTGCGTCACATGCGGGGAACCAATGCGTCATGGACCGGCGCGGTCGATGGTGATTCCGCTTCCCACGCCGCCAGGCGACGATCAAATTCTTCGGCCCACGACTGATCCAGAAACTCGACATCGTCGGCGCTGGTGATCGACGAGTTGTCCACTGAGGTGAAAACCGCTGGGGGAGCGGTTTTCCGGGCAGGTTCAGTTCCAATCGGCTCTGCAGAATTGGCCATGGCTCGGCTCCTTCGAGTTTGTCGCGGACAATTGCCGCCAACACGATACACTTCCATGACTACGGCGTCAGGTTGATTTCCTCAACAAAAGACAGTTGGTCTTTCCCTACCCTCCATTCCGAATACCAATTTCGGCAGGATCCCCGGGAATTGCCGTTGCGGAACGCATTGGAAAAGGGCGATAAACCGGTCGCGCGACTTCTGTCGCGATGTCAACACGACCGAATGGATGCCGGGATGAAGCCGATTCAACAGTTGCTGGCGACGGGGATGGAGCACCAGCAGGCCGGACGCCTGGGCGATGCTGAAGGCCTGTATCGCGAGGTCCTGTCGCGAGACGAGCGTCAGCCTGACGCCTGGCATCTGCTGGGAACCATCGCACATCAAATTGGCGACTTCCCGCTCGCAGCGGAACTGATCAGCCATGCGATCGAGTTGAATCCGCGAAGCGCCAGTTATTATTGCAACCTGGGAAATGCGCAGGGAGCGGCCGGCGACACCCATGCCGCGGAAGCAAGCTACCGGTCCGCGCTCCAGCGTCAACCCGATTTCCCACTGGCTCAATTCAACCTGGCGACACTGCTGAAGCAACTCGGCCGCATTGAAGAGTCGCTCGCGGGATACAACGCGGCGATTCAATTGAAGCCGGACTTTGCCGAAGCCTGTTACAACCGGGCCTTGATTCTGCAGGAACTGCGTCTTTGGGCCGACGCGAGTGCCGGTTACCAGCGAACGCTGCAGATTCGGCCCAATCATGCCGACGCCTGGAATAACCTTGGCCTGGTTCTGAAAGAGCAGGGGAGCCTTGTTGAAGCTGCGGAGTGCCATCGGCGCGCCATTCAATTGCGGCCCGGATACGCCGAAGCGATCAACAACCTGGGCGTCACCTACCGGGAACTCGGCGAAATCAGCAAGTCGCTGGAATGCTACACGCAGGCATTGCTGCTGAAGCCGGACTATGCCGTTGCCTTCAACAACCTCGGCAACACCATGCTGAGCCTCGGTCGTCCTGTCGATGCCGTGACGTGCCTGAAACGTGCCATCGAACTGCAACCGGGGTTCGCCGAAGCGTATACCAATCTTGGCACGGCCATGCAGGCGCTGCGAAGATTCAACGAGGCTGCCGAATGCCTGCGTGCGGCGCTGCAATTGAATCCCGATGATTCCCAGACCCTGCAGTCACTTGGAAATGTCGTTCGCGATGGTGGCGATACGACCGAAGCGATCGCCTGCTACCGCCGATCCCTGGAATTGAAACCCGATTGCCCCTCGGCCCTGGGTCAGCTGATTCACCAGTTGCAGCACCACTGCGAGTGGGACGAGCTAGCGGAATTGACCGCCCGGGCAATTCGACTGGCGTCGGATCAGCCGCCGATTCCCGGGGAAAGCCCGATGTCCCCCTTCGCATTCCTGACCCTGCCCGCGGCCACATCGTCCGCGCAACAGCAACGGTGTGCAGCCCGCTGGGCGGCATTCCATGCCCGAACGGTTCTCCAGGCGAATCCGCCGACAGACTCGAATCCAGACGCCGACCGCGACTCGCGGATTCGCATTGGATACCTCTCTGCGGACTATCGATCTCACCCGGTCGCCGAACTGATTGTCGAACTGTTCGAGTCTCATGACCGGCCCCGGTTTGATGTGAGGGCCTATTCCTACGGCCCCGACGATGGCTCGGCCATGCGTCGACGCATGGAAGCGGCATTTGAAACGTTCGTCGACCTGCGTGATATTCCACTGGGCGAATCGATTGACCGAATCGCGGCGGATCGAATCGACATCCTCGTGGACCTGACCGGATTCACACAGCACGCCCGGACTCAAATCCTCGCCGGGCGTCCCGCTCCGATTCAGGTCAATTACCTGGGATATCCGGGAACGATGGGTGCTGACTTTGTGGACTACATCCTCGTCGACAACTTCATCGTCCCGCCCGACCGCCAACCGTTCTACACCGAAAACCTGGTCCATCTGCCAGGCTGCTACCAGGTCAACGACACTCAACGGACAATCGCCCCTTCCCGGAAGTCGCGAAATGACTTTGGGCTCCCCGAGTTGGGATTCGTCTTCTGCAGCTTCAACAGCAACTACAAGATTACCCCCGAGATTTTCGACGTCTGGATGCACCTGCTGCGTGAGATCCCCGACAGCGTGCTCTGGCTGCTGGAGAGCAACCGTGTCGCCCCGTTCAACCTTGGCCGCGAAGCGCAGCGGCGTGGCGTCGCTCCCGAACGCCTGATCTTTGCGCCACGTCAATCTCTGCCGGAGCACCTGGCCCGCCACAGCCTCGCAGACTTGTTCCTGGACACGTTCCCCGTGAACGCCCACACCACGGCGAGCGACGCGCTGTGGGCCGGGCTTCCGGTGCTGACCCTGTCCGGAGAAACCTTTGTTTCACGGGTCGCCGGCAGCCTGCTGAATACCCTCGATCTTCGCGAATTGATCACGACGACGGTCGAAGACTATCGAGAGCGGGCGTTGCAATTGGCGCGTCGGCCCGCCGAACTGGCCGAACTGAGGCGCCGGTTGCACGAGAACCGAATCACCTCACCCGTGTTCGACATCCGTCGCTCCACGCGTGCCATTGAACAGGCGTATTTCACGATGCACACGATGCGACTGGCCAATGAACCCCCGCGGCCATTCTCGGTGCCGCCGATCCCTTAAGACATGGCGGAGGGGAGAGAATTGCATGCGGAAGCATCACCGAGTCATTCAATGACCGACAACGGTCGCGTCCTCAATGTAATACAGACCGATCATGCTGCCGCCGGCCGCCAGGGCCTTGATCCTGAAGCGTCCAACGACATCAATGGGCCGGATCGTAAATGTTGTGGTGACCCCCGGCTTCAGGCGCACATCCATGTTGTCATAAATCTTGGCGCCGGGACCATAGCAGCACTCCTTGTCGTCCCGCAGCAAGACAAACTTCTCAATACCGTCGCCGAAGAAACTCGGGTAGATAAACCCTCGAACCCGGACCTGTTGACCATTGAGCGAGGTCATCCAGTCCGGCATCCAAGTCTCGACATCCTCGGTGACGGGATCCATGTTGAGCACGGTCAGCAGGTTCAAGTCGTCGAAGGTGACTCGCAGCGCCTTCGTGATGCGGTCGCGCGGAAACGTCTTGTGGGGAACGAGCAATTCCACTTTGTTCGGATTCGGGTTCTCGACCGCAACGACAGGTGGTAAGCTCGCCCGATCCGAAGGGACCGACATCATCGCCGTCCGCTCATCGGCAGCGGCGCCGGAGGAATTCGCCTGAGGATCTGGCGACGAGGCCACGGTGGAAGCCGTCTCCTGTGTCGTCACCGACTTTTGAACCGGGCGATATTCGCTGAGATCCCCGCCTCCGCAACCGCAGGCCACCAGGGAAATCCACAGTCCGCTTCGCCACGAATTCGATTGCTTCTGAATCTGCATGGCGAATCCAACCCGTTATTGACCCAAACATCGGGCACCGGGATGTTTGATGATGGAAAGAACGAACGTGTATTTCATTTCCTCGGGTCCTTCCGAGGCGATCCACAACCACATCCCGACCATGTTCCTGTGCGTCCCGGAGAGGCCGCAGATGCTAACCAACCAGTTCCCGGATGGGAGTCCGGTCATCCAGCAGATGCTGCGGGCGACCGTTGAAGTCCGGCAACTTGACGTCCAGGTTGATGCCCAGCACATGATAGATAATACTCATCACATTCTGAAAGGTGATTTTCCCGTTGACGGATCGCTCGGCACGCGAATCGGTTTCGCCTATCACCTGGCCCATCGTCAGCCCCCCGCCAAAAAACAGGGCACATCCAGCATCCGCCCAGTGCTCTCGTCCCGGCCCCAGCGGCGTGATTTTCGGAGTCCGGCCGAATTCCCCCAGCACGACGACCAGGACATCGTCTTGAAGGCCTCGATCCTTCAAATCGTTCACCAGGGCCGTCACGCTGGTATCCAGGACGGGCATCAGGCACTTCAACGCAAAGAAAATGTCACCATCGGCACTGCTGTGATGATCCCACTCGGCGGCATGCAGCGTCACCACCCGAACGCCTGCTTCGACCAGTCGTCGAGCCATCAGAAATGGCTTCCCGTTCCAGTCATACATGTACTGCTTCGCCGTCTGATGCGGATACTTTCCCCCCTTGTGACCGTAGCGAGCCAGTGTCTCCGGACTTTCGGAGGACAGGTCGAACGCGTCCCGAACTCGCGGCGAAGCGATCATTTCCAGCGCCTGAGCCTGGAATCGGTCGAGACCCCCAAATGCCTCGCGCTGATCGATCTGCCGATGCAGGTTGTCGAATGCGGCCAGCAACGACTTGCGATGCTCCAACTGAGCCAGGTTCTTGACCGGCGACAGATCGGCCAGCGACTCTTTGAATGGCCGAAACGGAGCATGGCTGGCCCCCGCATAATGCGGTTTCTCAAAGTCGAACTGATCCGAATTCGATTCGTTCAAGCTGACGTAGGTCGGCAACGCGTGCTGCGTGGGAGCCAGTTTGCTGACAATCGATCCGAACGCCGGCCGTTTTCCCGCGCCCCGCGGCAAACCCGAATAGACTTCACTCAAATAATGATCATTCTCGACCGAGCGGATCCCGCGAACGAGGGTCATCCGATCCATCATCGCCGCCTGTCGCGGCATATGTTCGCAGATCTGAACGCCGGGGAGTGCCGTCGCGATCGGCGTAAAGGGACCGCGATACTCCGTCGGCGCCAGCGGCTTCATGTCCCACATGTCAATGTGAGACGGCCCGCCATTCAGCACGATATAGATGACCGACTTCGGGCGACTTGGCGCCGCCCCGTCCGCCTGTTGCCGCAGCAATTCGGCCAGGGTGATTCCCCCCAGGCCCAGTCCCCCCACCCGCAACAACTCGCGGCGACTCATCCCGGCCGAATGGACCAGACTTCGATTGGCGAGGCTCAACATCGGCCGGTTTCCCATGCAGCGAACACACGCAGCAGCAAACACCGATCCGATGATAGCAGAGATTCGACGTCGTCGCCAAACCAGACTTGCCGGATCGAGCCTGAACGCCGACGTCCGCACAAGTTCGGATCGGTTCATGGCGTGTCGGGACCGAGTCCGGGTATAAATCACGTTCGATCAATGCGTTGCGCACGTCGTGTCAAGTCTCGCCGTTCACCGGTCATTCCGGCTGCAGTGAATGGCCGCTCACAATTCGTTCCATTCCTGCATCATGCCAACGGTCCAGCGAGGTCTCGTGATGAAGCGGTCCATGTTGATTGCCGGGGCTTTGCTCCTGGCGGGCGTCGGGGTTTCTTCCGCGGAAAACTGGCCCGGCTGGCGCGGACCTCGTGGTGACGGCACCAGTACCGAAACCGGTCTGCCGATCCGCTGGGACGGCGCGACAAACCAGAACATTCACTGGAAAGTCGCCATTCCCTACGGCGGACACTCGTCGCCCGTCGTGTGGGAGGACCGCATTTTTATCACGGGCGCCGATGAAACCCGTGCTCGCCGCATGCTGATGGCATTTGATCGGCGTGACGGGCGGTTGATCTGGGAATCGGATGTGGAGGACGCTCCGCTCGAAAAGAAACACAAGCTCAACAGTTGGGCTTCGGGAACCCCCGCCACGGACGGCCGCCTGATCTATGTCACCTTCCTGGACGAGAAAGAAATGCTCGTCGCGGCATACGACATGGATGGAATGCTCAAATGGAAAGTCAAACCCGGCGTCTTCTCCAGCGTTCATGGATACTGCAGTTGTCCCGTCCTGTTTGAGAAGACGGTGATTGTGAATGGCGATCATGACGGGGATGCCTACCTGGTGGCCCTGGACCGGGAGACCGGCGCGACCGTCTGGAAAACTCCCCGCGAAAACCGAACCCGCAGCTACTGCACTCCGATCATCCGCGAAATTGGCGGCCGGACGCAGATGATCCTGTCGGGCAGCAAATGTGTCGCCAGCTATGATCCTCGATCCGGTCAGCGACACTGGATTCTCGATGGCCCCACCGAGCAATTTGTGGCGTCGCCCGTGGAAAACAAGGGGCTGATTTTCATCACGGGAGGTTTCCCCGACAAACACATCCTGGCAATCGACCCCAGCGGTTCAGACCGAATCAGCGAAGCCAGTCATGTGAAATGGCACCATCTGAACAAGGGGGTTTCGTACGTTCCCTCACCCGTCGCCGCCAACGAATTCTTCTTCTGCGTTTCCGACGGTGGTGTCGCCAGTTGCTACGATGCTCTGAAAGGGGACGTGAAATGGCAGGAGCGACTGGGACGGCATCACAGCGGATCCCTGGTCGCCGCCGACAGCCATGTTTACTTCCTGGACGACGATGGTATCACCCATGTTTTGAAGGCCGGGCCGACATTTGAAGTTGTTGCCACCAACAAACTCGGAGAAGAGGCCTATTCCTCACCCGCGATCTCCAAAGGTCAGATCCTGATCCGCGGCGACAAACATTTGTTTTGCATTGGAAACTAGCCAGCACGTCCCTGAATACCGTCCCCTGGTCACACATCGCGATCGAATTCCGGGACGGCGACCGAATTCAATTTGGTACCGATTGGCACCACATCACGCTCGTCAAATCGCCATCGTTGAACAACAGGATTTCGCATGAACGCTTTTCACTGTCTGCTTGCGGCGACACTCTCCCTGGCGCTGATGGCTCATCCTGCCCTCGCGGGACATCGACTGATCACACAGGGGAATGGCAAACTGTCGATCGTCGATGCGGCCGGTCAGACTGAATGGGAAATGAACTGGGGCGGAATCCATGACATTCACGTCCTGAAGAACGGCCACATCCTGCTGCAGCAGGGGGGGGCCAGGGTGGTCGAGATCGATCCGCAGACGAAGCAGGTCGTCTGGACATATGATTCCAGCCGCCAGAACGGCAACGAAGGGAAGCCGGTCGAAGTTCACGCGCTTCAACCGCTCGACGACGGCCTGGTCATGATTGCGGAATCGGGGATCGGACGAATCATCGAAGTCGATCGCGATGGCAAGATCCACAAGCAGATCTCCCTGAAGGTCAATCGGCCTCACCCTCACACCGATACTCGACTAGTCCGAAAGCTGGCGAACGGTCACTACCTTGTCTGCCATGAAGGGGATGGATTTGTTCGTGAGTATGACCCCACTGGCAAGGTCGTCTGGGAATTCGAAGTTCCGCTGTTTGGAAAGCAACCCAAGGGGGGACATGGTCCGGAAGCATTTGGCAACAAGTGCTTTGCCGCCCTTCGCCTGGCCAACGGCAACACCTTGATCGCGACGGGGAACGGCCACAGTGTGATCGAAGTCACCCCGGCTAAGGAGGTCGTCTGGAAGGTCGAGCAGACCGACTTGCCTGGAATCACACTCGCCTGGGTCACGACACTTGAGGTTCTCCCGAACGGCAACTACGTCATTGGCAACTGCCATGCGGGTGAAGGCCAGCCACTGCTGATCGAACTCAACCCCAAGTCAAAGCAGGTCGTCTGGACGTTTGACCAGTTCCCCAAGTTTGGCAACAGCGTATCCAACTCGCAGGTGCTGGACACTGAGAAGTCCGTCCGCTGACCGCGCCCGCAACTCCATCCGAGCTCACCATGCAAGACTTGACCGACCGAATTGTCCGTTACTTCGCCGAGTCCGGAGTCAAGTCCATCCGACCGAAGGAATTGGCGCACGAACTGGGGATCGTGAAGCGGGATTTCGCGAACTTCAAAGGAGCGCTTGAGCAACTGCTCAATTCGGGTCGACTGTCGATCGGCAAGAACAAGTTGCTGCGGATGAAGGCCGACCTCAACGTGATGACGGGCCTGATCAAGCGGACCAGCAAAGGAAATGGTTACTTTCGACCGCACGATCCCACTCTGCTGGAGATGGATGAATCCCTGTATGTCGCCCCGGAGGATCTGAAGGACGCCTTTTCAGGAGACGAAGTCCAGGTCCAGTTGCTGAAACGCCGAATGCGCGGCAAGCGCTGCGGACGGGTTGTGGCAGTCGTACAGCGCGCCTCAACCACGTTTGTCGGCAGCTATTTCGAAAAGCGAAACCACGGGTTTGTCAGGATCGACGGGGGACAGTTCGAATCGGCGATCTCCGTCGGTGATCCCGGCGCCAAGGGAGCCCGGCCCGAAGATCAGGTTGTTGTGGAGATCCTGCGGTTTCCCAGTTCGACCGATGCCGGCGAGGCCGTCATTACCAATGTGCTCGGCCCCCGCGGAACGCCGGGGGTTGACCTGTTGACGATCATTCACGAGTTCGCGCTGCCGGACCAGTTTCCCGAAGGAGTGCTGGCGGAGGCTCGGCTGCAGGCTCAGCAGTTTGCCGAAGAGGTGCACGATACGGTCACAGCGACGCCAAATGATTCCGCCGAATCGCCCTCGGCGCCCTCACCGTCAACCGAGGAATCCTCTCCCGGGTTCCCTGCGCGACTGGATCTGACCCGCGACACGATCATCACGATTGACCCCATCGACGCCCGCGACTTTGACGACGCCATCTCGCTGACACGAGATCCGGACGGGCAGTGGCGGTTGGGCGTTCACATTGCCGACGTCGCCCACTTCGTCCGGGTCGGGACCTTGCTGGACAAGGAAGCGCGGCATCGCGGAACCAGCGTTTATCTGCCGGACAAAGTCCTGCCGATGCTGCCCGAAGTGATCTCGAATGCGCTGGCCAGCCTGCAGCAGGGAAGGGCTCGCTATACCAAGTCGGCGTTCATCACCTTCAGTCCGGAGGGGATTCCGCTGCATGCCGAATTCGCCAATTCGGTGATCCGGGTCACCCAGCGATTTGCCTATGAACAGGTCATGCCGTTGCTGTCGGGATCCGATGAAACACCAGCGAATGGGCCAGAGGTCACGACCCCCGAGTTGCAACCCGGGGTGCTTCCGCTGCTCAAGCGAATGCATGAACTCGCCATGATCCTGCGCCGAAGGCGATTCGCGCGAGGGGCTCTCGACCTGGCCCTGCCTGAAGTCAAGATCGACATGGATCCGGATGGCAAGGTGACAGGTGCTCATATCGTTTCCCACGATGAAAGCCATCAGATCATCGAAGAGTTCATGCTGGCGGCGAACATCGCCGTCGCGACAAAGCTCAGCGACTGCGGGATTCCCTTCCTGCGCCGGACGCACGCCCCGCCGGATGAACGAAAGCTGCGGGGACTTAGCGAATTCGTCGGATCGCTGGGTCACAAGATCCGATCCATGCCGGGAAGGGAGGATCTGCAGAAGCTGTTGAAAGAGGTCCACGGGACGGCTCACGAGTACGCCGTCAGCTACGCCGTGCTCCGCAGCACCAAACGGGCGGAATACAATCCCGACCCGGACATCGGGCACTATGCCCTGTCTGAGTCTGACTATTGTCACTTCACCAGTCCCATCCGCCGCTATCCTGATCTGACAGTTCACCGGTTACTGGACGAAGTCATCCGGAGCGAAGGGGGCGGGGAAGGGCGGCCCCTCAAGAAAAAGAAGGCGAACAAGCCGACGAAAGGTCGCAACGAGAAGTCCGACTCGCAACTTCCCGCCGATCTGGTGTCGCTGGGCAAGTACTGCTCGATGACCGAGCGGCGGGCGGCCGATGCCGAGAAGGAACTGATCAAGCTCAAGATGCTGGAGTACCTGGCGGACCGGATCGGCCTGGAGATGGATGCGACGATCACCGGCGTTGAAAAGTTCGGAATCTTCTGCCAGGGAATCCAGTTACCGGCGGAAGGACTGGTTCACATCAGCACCCTGCCGGATGACCAGTATGACTACGACGACCGGGGCCATACGCTGGTCGGCCGCCGCCGGGGCCGTGTTTTTCGACTGGGGGGCACCGTTCGTGTCGTTGTCGATGAAGTCGACCTGGTCAACAGAAACCTGCAGCTGAAGATCGTGCTTCCAAAAAAGAAATCCCGCGACTCGGCCGCGGAAGAGAGTCAGACTCCTCAAAAGGACGATCTGCCATATCGAAAGCACAAGAAAGACCGCAAGCGGCGATGATGTCGTGCCAGGTTCCCAGGCATTGGTGGCGATGGATGAAAGAATCGTATTGAGAGCCGCCGGAACGATCACAGTCATGCTTGGAAGGCTCATCATGCGGAGCATGATGGCCACTTTGTGGACGCGACTTCGCCGCTTCGATTGAATCCATGACAGCGCGGAGCTTGCTTCCCCTTGGCCGCAATATTTTGGACGATCCAGACCGTTACCTCACCCAATCGGACGATCGTGGAAATCACCCTCAGCAAGCTCCTGTCACTTCTGGCGATTCCCGCCGCTGCGGTTCTGTTTGCCATGCTCGGGCCGAGCAAGGGTGCTGCGTTTGTTGGTGTTTATTGCACGGCGCCGTGGCTGCTGCTGATCTGGTTCGGCGATGAGATGGGAGATCGCATCGGGGGGACCGTTCGAGGTCAATCCATCACCAGTTCGACTCCCGGCTGGATGATTGTGACTCTCGGCTGGCTCCTGCTGATCGGCATGCCGTGTTTTATCCTGATGCAAATGAGGAAGTAGCAGATGCCGTTCGTCCGTATCACGGAAGTCTGCAGGCCACATCATGAGCCACGTTTTCCATCTCGCATAATGACATTTTGTCTGTTATCTTCCTCTCGTGGCGCCCGACTGTGATCGCGGCCCGACAATCACGTTGTCCGAATGGCTCAGGCTTTGAGGGTCAGATTCATGACGCAGACCGCATTCACTCGTGCGACGCTGGTCGCTTCGCTGCTGATCGTTGGGACCTGCTCCGCCGTGATCCGGGCAGACGAAAATGCCCCTGACAATGCGGCGCCCATCGATCTCAAGACAACCTGGAAACGGGTTGTTGAAGTGAATCGAGGCTGGCTTGATCCGCGGCCGGAGTCGTTGAGCTACAAGGTTGTTTCCGGCTCGCCCCCGCTCACTCCCCCCGAGGCGACACAGTTCGTCTGGGTGTCAGGAGAGAAGGCTCGCTGGGAAATGGAGTCGCTCCACGCCGAAAAGCGTCTGGATTACACGCTCATTCTCACTCCCGAGCGGACGGAATACATCCGCGGTCCGGAAGCACTCTTGAAGAAGCCGCTGGAAAAACGCCGGCTGGGTCTGCTTCGACAGGCGATCAGCTGGCATACTCCAGTTCATGCCCTCTTTCAAAGAGGACTGCCAGATGACGCCAAAGTCATCTCGGACGCCCCGGATGCCAAAGACGGCAGCCGAATCGTCGTGATCGAAACCACGGTGGCGAACGAACGGAGCCAGATCGGGCTGGGGTTGTATCATGTCTTTTATGGCAGCGTGCAACGACCAGTCGGTCGAATCAAGCTGACGCTGCGACTGCCCGATCATGTGCCGCTTCGCGTCGACCTCGCAGACGGATCCTGGTTTGAATACGGGCCGGAGTATTCGAAGGTCGGCAACGGGCTTGTCCCGAACTCGCTGGGTTACATCACAGAGTTGACGAAGGGCCAGACATGGAAGCTGTCAGCCCAATTCCAGGTCGTCGAGGGAGTCTGGCTGCTGAAGACGGCACAAAACATTCAGAATGATGTCGTCGTGAAACAGATGGATGTGCAGGATGTTTCCACGTTGCCGATTGCCGATGACAAGTTTGCGCTGCCGGAACGAAACTGATCGTATCGCTCGCCGGGCGAGTTATCGATCCCTTCATCGCTTCGCGTGATGTTCGCCATGTACGGGATCGAGCCATGTGCCGCGCGTTGCGGCCGAATCGAACTTCGTCAGGGAAGGCAACCTTGTTCGTGTTGATCGATTCGGGTCACGGAACATGAATCCGGTGGTCATTCCCGATTTGTCGTGGGAGTAGCTGCGCCGTTCCGCGCAGATTACAGTTTTCCGCCGAACGGATGCTGGCAACCGGTGTCCATTTCGAACCGCACTTCGCATCCCCATGATCTCTGCTTGATCGATCCTTGGTTCATCACAGAAAGCCAGAATGTCCAGTTGGAGCCGACGAATCTCGTTTCAGGTCGATGTGGCAGGGATTATCCAGATCATGGGGACGTCGCTCTACAGCCGCAGCGACACACCCATTCGCGAACTTCTGCAAAACGCTCACGATGCCATTCAGAGGCGACGACTGGTGGACTTGTCCTACAAGGGACAGATCGACATCCGGACCGATCCCGTGAACCATACCCTGGAAGTGAGCGATGACGGAATTGGACTGACTGCCGAGGAAGCGGAGAAATACCTGGGGACTCTGGGGATCGGGATCACGGGCCTGCTGAAAGGGCGACATCCCTCCGCAGCCGGAGTTGCCACGTCCGGCGGCGAGATGCTGATCGGGCAGTTCGGAATCGGCCTGTTCAGCGCGTTCCTTCTCGCTGACCGCATTATCGTCGAAAGTCGAAAACTGGGTGGACACGAGGGGATTCGGTGGACTGCGGGAGAAGGGACCGAGATCGACCTGCAGTCGTGTGACCGGACCGAGCCGGGGACGATGATCCGACTGGAACTGAAGTCCGACTTTCACAAGCTGGCGGAATCGCCTGCAGCCATTGAAGCGGCAATCAAGGAATATGCCGACTACCTGCCAATCCCCATTTTCGTCAACGGGACAGCTCAGCGGGCCAACGTCATCAATGCCGCCTGGTTTGATCCAACACCGGATCCCGAGGCGGTCGAACTGGCCCTCGAAGAAAAATTCAGCGAAGCGCCGCTGGACATCATTCCGCTGCGGGTGGAGAAGCCGGTTTCCATCGCCGGCGCCCTGTATGTCACGCCGCAGCGCACCCCGGGGTTTGCCGGGGAACCGGTGGTGACCACGACGATCAAGCGGATGGTCATTTCCCGCGACACGAAGGGGCTGCTTCCGCCGTGGGCTTCGTTCCTGCGAGGTGTGCTGGAACTGAATGACTGCTCCCCCACGGCGAGTCGCGAAGATCTGGTGCGGGACGCCAAGTTTGAAATCGCCCGGGCCCTGCTCGAGAAGCTGCTGTTCGAGCACTTCGAAGGGTTGATGAAAAGCGATCCGGCACGACTGGAAGCCGTGATGTCCTGGCATCGATATTCTCTTGCCGGAGCGGCCCTGGCCGATCGCCGACTCAGAGACCTGCTGCGCCAGACGTATCGCTTTACGACTTCAGCAGGCTCACTGACCTGTGATGAGATCCTGGCCCGCAGCCAGGCCGATCCCCTGTTTGAATCCGAATCCGACCGGGTTGTCTGGTACAACACCGACCGACGACAGGAGCGATGGGTCAATTCGCTGTTTGCCCGCAGCGAAATCCCCTGTGTGCAGACACTGCGCAGTTTCGAGGAGTCGTTGCTCGCCGCGATGACCGGCGATGTGTCGTCAGCGAAGGGGGAATCGATCGACCTGCGGATTGCCAGCCCGAGCGCCGAAGGGTTTGCTTCGCAGATTCTGGGAGTGCAGGAGATGGAGGATGCGTCCCCCGAATGGCAGGACTTCCTGTCCTCAACCGAAGCCCGCATCATGATCGCCACGTTCCGCACCGATCAACCCGTCATGGCCTTCCTGAACGATCGCCATGAACTGCAGAAGACGTACGAAGAACTGAAGCGGCAGGGGACCGTCCCGGCGGGCTTTCAGCGACTGATTGATTCGCATTTTCAAGCGGACGAACCGGCCCGCAATGAAGTGCTGCTCAATCGCAATCATCGACTGGTCAAGCGTGTCCTGGAACAGCGTCCGGGGACACCGCTGGCCAGTGTGCTGCGGTTGCTGGTCGTCTCGGCCCTGAATTCGGCTGGAGCCGCCGTTCCCCGGGAAGCGCAATCGCAGCAGTCCGATGACCTCGACTGGATCGCCGAGGCACTGTGGGGGCAGAAGCGATGACGGATTTCGACGACGTCGACCAGCGGTTGGAGGAACTGGAAAGCCGGATTCGGCAGGCGAGTGAGGACTGCCTGAATCGCACGGTCATTCGACTGGCGCGGGAAGGTCGACGCCTGGCGCGGCAGGAGCATCGGGTCATTCCGTATCTCTCGTTCAGCTTCCACTACATCAATTCGGCCGATGATGTCCTCGCCATGTCCGAGGGGTGCGAAGTCGCCGTCGAGATGATCGCCTTGCTGGAGGACGAAGATCTGGCGCGGCAGTTCCAACCGGACCTGCCGATGGACGAATACGAGCATACGAAGTGGTGGTCAACCGGCTATACCTATAAGAAGCTGGCCACGCTGACCGGGCACACGCAGGGATACAATTCGGAAGGAATGCACCAGTGCATTTCTGACGGGATGGTTGTCTGTCGGCGAACCGGAAACCTGCGTGACACGCTGCATTTCCGGGAATTTGCGGTCGAAGTCTATCGCGCCGCGGATGACCTGGATATGGCCCTGCATTTCGCGCGAGGCAGCCTTCAGTTGCAGAATTCCGACGATTCCAACCGCCGGGTGGCCAGCGCCGACGATGTCGCAACGCTGCTCGCCTTGCAGGGAAATCTGGCCGCCGCGGTCGAGATGGCGCAGCTTGGCTGGCAATACTGCCTCGAGTTTCACAACCCTTATCTGGCGAAGTTGAATTTTCTGCCGCTGGCGCGGGAACTGTATTGCCTGGCCGGTCGCCAGGATCTGCTCGACCAATTGCCAACGATTGTCACCGCGGGGGAATCGACAGATCTGCCCGGAGAGAGGGTACTGAGAACTCCGCCGGAAAATGAGTGTCCGTACTTCGTCTTTCTGAGGGATCAAACGCTGGCGGTCGAAGCGGCCTGCCGCGGTGACTTTGAACTGGCAATCCGCCTGCTTCAGCCATGGGACCGGCAACTGCTGGAGGAACGGTGCCTGACACGCTGGCTGGGTGTCCGATGTCGCCTGGTGGCCGCCTGCCGGCTGGCAGGTCGCATGGATCAAGCTCAGGCCCTGGCCAAGTCCTGTGAAGAGGCGGCCCGCAAAGCGCATGACTGGCTCACCCTGCGCCGGCTGGAACGGTTGCTGGACGAGTCGATTCCGGCCACCCCTTTGGCTCTGGTCGGTGAAGCTGACTGTGGACCGTTCGCCACGCGTTCCACGGCGGCCGCCGTCAACGTCACATCGGACATCAGCGGAAACGAGAACGACACCCCAGGTAACGCGCCGGCCGCGGAGACCGGGGACGCGGCCCCTGATCCGGCAACGCCGCTGCGTCCTCTGATCGAGAGCTACTATACTCGGCTCCAACAGGAAAACCTCGACCCTGCCGAAGTCCCTGCGATTGCGGACGAGGTTCTGGCCATTGAGCCCGCCAGCATTGCTCATCCGGAAGATGCGGGGCGACTGCTGCATCTCATTCGATTCGTCGCAGATGCCAGACATGCCTTCCAGATCGCGAACTGGGCGCAGTCCATTTCCGCCCGATTTCCAACTGATGCCACGGTCCTGAGCCTGCATGCGATGCTGGGAGCCCGACTGCGCGATTTCCCGGACTTTCCGGATGACGAACTTGATCGTCTGATGGCCACGGAACAGATCGAAAGTCTGTTTCGGCAATCGATGGATCTTGATGCCAACTCGGCCACCAACTTTGCCAGGGCTGGGTTGTATTACCTGAACCAATCGAATTTCGGCGATGCCGAACGCTGCCTGGCTCGTGGCTTTCGACTGGATCGCACTTCCGGCGTGCTGGCAACCCGGCTGGCCGAAGTCTATTCGGCAACCGATCGGCCGCGCGACGCCCTGGCAGTGCTGGACATGGCGCTCCGCGAAGGGTGTGTTGATCCCGACGTGATGTGGCAGGCGGCGCTCCGGGCCAACCACCTGGAACAGTACGAAGCCGCGCTGGTTTACCTGGATCGATACGAGTCGGTGCTTCCCGGGGAACCCTGGACGAACCATTACCGCGCTTATTCGTTGCTGGAATTGAATCGACCTGAGGAGGCTCTTGCGGCGCTGGATTGTGAAGCCGACCGCAACCCGTCGGCGGGATACGCGACATCACTCCAGCGAGCGAGCGCTCTGGGTCAGCTGAATCGCCACGACGAGTTCCGTCAGCAGCTTGCCGAGGTGCTGGGAACGCCAATGACGAGTGTCGCTCAGATTTCCAAGAACGGATTGCAGCGGCTGTTTCATCGACTGTGGTTTTCCGCCACCTCGCTTCCCAAGGAGGATCCGCTGCGCCGGTTGCTGGAGGATCATCTCGTCAGCACATGCCTGGCCACGAATGGATTCTTTGATTCCCTTCGCGCAGGTTCCGACGCGGCAGTCGCAGCACCAGGCGAAGATTCCACGGCACCCGACAAAGATTCCACGACAGTAGTGCAGTTTTATCGGATCATCGTCCGTCAACCGCTGGACGAAGATTGGCGGCACTCGCGCGGCTGTCTGGCGGGGGAGGAAGAATGGGGTTCGTATGACATCGCCTGGGGAATCCTGGCCGTCGACGAGACCTCCGCCCGCGACACAGTGCTTCAGTGGCAGAGGCGTTGTTACCCGTTGCCGGCCGGGATCCTGAGTCTGGAAACCGGTGAAGAGACATACAACGATCGCCCGGGAATCGTCTGGCAGGGCCAGCGAGAAGGAACGCAAACGCCGCCCGGTTGACCTGATCACATCCGTCATGAAAGGCCATCCATGGCTGACGCCGAATTTGAAGATATCGATGACAAGCTACAGTCACTGAACCAGCAGGTCAGCGACCTGAGCGAACGCTGTCACTACCGGACCATGCTGCGCGTGGCGAATGAGTCGCGTCGGCTGGCCCGCGTCGAACAGCGGTTGATGCCCTACATGATGGCCAGCTTTCACGTGATGAATGACTCTCGCAACGTGTTGCAGCCCACCGCCGGGCGGGAAACGGCCATCGAGCTGATCACGCTGCTGGAGAGCGAAGATCGCGCGCGGCAGTTTCAACCCAACCTGCCGGAGGATGATTACGAGCGAACGAAATGGTGGATGACCGCCTGCGCCTATGACAACCTGGCGGTGAACACCGCTCAGTCGAACGGATACAACTCCGATGGGATGCACCAGTGCATTACGGATGGAATCCAGGTTTGTCGTCGAACCGGCAAACTGCAGTGTATTGCCTGCTTTCGCGAATACGCCACGGATGTCTATGTTGCGGCAGATGACCTGGACATGGCGCTGCACCATGCCCGAGTCGGAATCAACAACAAGGATCCCGGCCCGCATGACCGCCGCCACGTTGGCGCCAAGGATGCGGCACACATCCTGATGCTGCAGGGGCAGGTGGAAGCGGCCCTTGAAACGATCGACATGGCGTGGGAACTGAGTGACCTTTATCACAGCCCCTACGCCGGAAAGCTCGATACGCGCAACCGTGCCGTCGAACTTTTCAATCTCGCCGGTTGCCCTGAACGACTGGACAAGCTTCCCAGGATTCTTTCCGCAGAGCAGGGTGAGACCTACGACGGACCGCCGGAACAGGTCCTGATCGAGCCGCCGCGAGACGAGTATCCGAGCTACTTCCTGGAACGGGATCTTGCCGAAGCATTCGCCGCCTGCTGCCGCAATGAGTACGAGCAGGCACAGCAGATGTTGCAGTCATGGGATGCGCTGCTGCGGGAACAGAAATGCCTGACCAAGTGGTTTGAAGTCCGATTGCGTCTGGCGGCCATTGCCCGATTGACGGGAAAAGTCTCACGCGCCCAGGCGCTGGCCGCTCCGATGCGCGAGGCGGCAGAGCAGTCGCGCGACTGGCACACCCTGCGGCGCCTGAAACGACTGCTGGATGAATCCATTCCCGCCACACCCCTGGCACTCTCCGGGCCGGTGACCATTGGTCCCTATGCCGAGGCGCCGAGCCACGTCGCGGTACCGGAACTGCCGCAAGAGGGCGCCGTCATTCCTGCCGATCCGGAGGAGGGAACCAACGATGATGCCGAGGAGCCAGCAACGCCGCTGGCTGCCGTGATTCAGGACTTTTACATGCGCCTGATGCAGAGCGGTGGCGAATCAGAACAACTGCAGGCCATCATCAATGACTTGCTGGCCATCACGGCCGAGACCGTCAGTGATCCGGAAGATGCCAGTCGACTGCTGCACGTCATTCGTTTCACCGGGATCCCCGCGGACCGGGCCAGGGAGGCCTGGAACTGGGCCGAATCGTTCTCAAGGCAGTTTCCGCAGAACGCAACGATCCTCAGCATGCAGGCCGCCTTGGGCGCCCGAGTCCGAATCAGTGCGGAAGGGGACTTGGACGAGGTGATCACGGACGCCCTGTTGGAGAATCTGTTTCGCCAGTCGCTGGATCTGGATCCTGACGCGGGGGACAACTTTGCCCGGGCGGGTTCGTATTACCTGGATCAGGAGAATTTTGGCGAGGCGGAACGCTGCCTGGCGCGCGGGTTCCGGCTGTTGCGATCGTCGAGTCATCTTGCGTTGCGGCTGGCGGAAGTTTACTCGAGGACTGACCGCCCGCGCGATGCCGTCGCGGTGCTGGACATGGCGCTCCGCGAAGGCTGCGATGATCCGGATGTCGCGTGGGAAGCGGCGGTCAGTTCCAACCACCTTGAGCAATTCGAAGCGGCATTAACGTATCTCGACCGGTTTGACGAGCTTCGACCGGACCAGCCCTGGAGTCATTACTATCGCGCCAGTGCTCTGATTGAGCTGCAGCGCTATGACGAAGCCCTTGTGGCACTCGATCGCGAGTCAGAGCTGAACGCGGACCTGACTTATCATGTCGACGTCTTGCGTGCCAGTTGCCTGGCGGGATTGAAGAGAACCGACGAATTCCGGCTTCAGCTGCAAAAGGTCCTCGCTGCGCGATTGGCAGAGATCACCTACCTGACCGCCAGCGGTCTTCAGCGGCTGTTCACGCGACTTTGGACATTGACGTCGGAACTGGTACCTCCGGAGGACGCATCGCTGGAAGAATTGGAGGTTCGACTGCTTCAGGCGGGGCTGGCCCCCAACGAATTGTTTGCAGCGCATCGCAAACGCGCCTCAGCCGGACTCGAGCCGGGTTCCGTTAATTTCTATCGGTGTGTTGTCCGGCAGCCCCTGGATGAGCGTTGGGAATCGTTTGCCGGCCGGATGGCAGGTGAAGAAGACGCCCTGGGATACGATATCCCCTGGGGGGTGTTGGCGCAGGACGAGGCCGAAGCGGAACGATTGGTTCTGGAGTGGCAGCAGCGTTGCTATCCCCTCGCGGCTCAAGTCCTGGAAACAGAGGAAGACGGCACAGACTTTACGGACTGTGCAGGGGTGGTGTGGCAGGGTTATCGAGAGGTCATCACGGAGGATGCGGAAGAACCGGAATGAGCTGAAGTTCAGTTCGGATACTCATGATGCCCCGAACTGAATTTGCGATCGGAGCCTTTCGTGTCACCGCAGTCTCATTTCCGGGAAAACGGTGACATCACTGGGGCTGACGCAGGAATTCCGAAGGAAGACATGGGGCAAGTGCCGAAGTTCTGCGGGATTCGTGAAGAAACGGCGAACGATCTCGAAATGTCTACAATCGCATGAATTGAAGTTGTGGTTCCACTTTCTATAATCCAAAAATGCTCCTTCGCGATGCCCAAGGGCAGAAGGAACCGGATTCGATTGCGGTTGCGATCCAGAGTTGCCCGAGTTTCACGGTGGCCAATCCGCTGCCTGGAAACATCGGGCTTTGCCTTGAAGTCTCGGTTGCCTCTCATGTGGGATCTGGCAGAGTACTGCCGCCCCGCGGAATGGAGGATCGACTGAAATGGCGAATGGATGGGCCACCGGGAATGCCTGACGGAACACGCGAAGTGTGACGACAACGATGAATCGGCAGCATTGACTGGAGTTCGAATGATGGAAACGGGAAGCGCCCGACCTAAGGCCGGGTTGGTTGATCGAGTCGGACTCCGTTGGTTTTTCCGCCTGCTCTCCTCTTCGATCGGTCAGAAGTTCGTGATGGCCATCACGGGGTTGCTGCTCTGTGGATTCCTGGCGGCACACCTCGCTGGAAATCTGTTGCTGTTTCTGGGCGCCGAGTGGTTCAACGACTACGCCCACAAACTTCACGCTCAATGGGAATTACTGCTGGTTGCCGAAGTCGGGTTGCTGGTGCTGTTCCTGACCCACATCTATCTGGCGTTTGCCACGGCGTTCGGAAATTCGCGAGCACGTGAAGAACCCTATGCCGTCAAGCGAACCAAAATTCCCGGACGCGTCATTGGCGCCAATACCTGGATGTTCGCATCAGGTGCCGTCGTTCTTGGGGTTCTCCTTTTGCATCTGGTCGACATGCGACTGGGGATGTCAGGATTGAACCTGCGTGGCTTCAAGTATGAGGGCGAACACTTCGACAAAACGTTGATGGTGTTGAGTAACCCGGTGAGCCGGGGCGTCTATGTGATCGGCGCCATCGTGCTGGGGATTCACTTGTCGCACGGGTTTTCGAGCGCCTTTCAGTCGCTGGGACTGAATCATCCGAAATACATGCCGTTGATCAAACTGGTCGGACGGATCTTCGCGGTCGTGATTGCCGTTGGATTTGCCAGCATCGCTCTCTTCGTCCCCGAGATCTGGCGTCCGTAACTTGCGGCTCCCCCCGGTCTTTTCTGCATTCGCCGTTCGCCTGAGGATTTGTGCAACATGGTGACTGTCGCTGACACCACGCTCGACGGACGTTGCCCGACGGGCAACATGGCCTCGCGCTGGGAGTACCGCAAGCGCGATCTGAAACTTGTGGCGCCGCATAACAAGCGGAAGAACACGATCATTGTCGTCGGGACCGGCCTGGCAGGTGGTTCTGCCGCCGCGTCACTGGCCGAGCTTGGCTACAACGTGCTGTCGTTCTGCATCCAGGACACGCCGCGTCGGGCTCACAGTATCGCCGCTCAGGGTGGGATCAACGCCGCCAAGAATTACCCCAACGACGGGGATTCGGTCTGGCGTCTGTTTTACGACACCGTCAAAGGGGGAGAGTGGCGGGCACGCGAGTCCAATGTCTACCGCCTGGCCCAGCTCAGTACCTCGATCATCGATCAATGCGTTGCCCAGGGGGTTCCCTTCGCTCGCGAATACGGCGGGTCGCTCGCCAATCGTTCGTTCGGCGGCGCCCAGGTCTCGCGAACGTTTTATTGCGCCGGCCAGACGGGGCAGCAACTGTTGCTGGGGGCCTACCAGGCCATGATGCGGCAGGTTCATGCTGGCAAGATCAAAATGTTTGCCCGCCGCGAAATGCTCGACATCGTCGTCATTGATGGGGTTGCACGCGGCATCGTGACTCGCGACCTGGTGACGGGCAAGTTTGAGACGTTTGCCGGCGAAGCTGTGGTACTGTGCACCGGTGGCTACGGAAACGCTTATTACCTCTCCACCAATGCCAAGACCTGCAACGTCACCGCGGCGTGGCGCTGTCACAAGCGCGGGGCCTACTTCGCGAATCCGTGCTACACCCAGATTCATCCAACATGCATTCCCGTCAGCGGCAGCCATCAATCGAAGCTGACGCTGATGAGCGAAAGCCTGCGAAACGACGGCCGTGTCTGGGTTCCCAAGAAGAAAGACGACACACGGTCTCCCGATCAGATCCCTGAAGATGAACGGGATTACTACCTCGAACGACGTTATCCCTCGTATGGAAACCTGGCTCCACGTGACGTGTCGTCCCGCGCGGCAAAGGAGCGTTGCGACGAAGGCTTCGGCGTCGGCCCGTCGAAGATGTCCGTTTACCTGGACTTCTCAGCCGCCATCAAACGCGATGGCGAAGACGTGATCCGCGGGAAATACGGCAACCTGTTTCACATGTACGAACGCATCACGGCCGAGAACCCCTATCAGGTGCCGATGCGCATTTACCCGGCCATCCACTACACGATGGGGGGCCTGTGGGTCGACTACAACCTGCAAAGCAATCTTCCGGGTTTGTACGTGCTGGGTGAGGCGAATTTCTCGGACCACGGTGCGAATCGGCTGGGGGCCAGCGCACTGATGCAGGGCCTGGCGGATGGCTACTTCGTCATCCCGTACACGGTCGGGGACCATATTGCCACGCACAAGCTGAAGCCGGTCAACACATCGTCTCCAGAATTTGGCGAAGCGCTGTCTGCGTCGAAGTCACGGCTGGAAGCGATCCTGAACGTGAATGGTCGGCACAGTGCCGAGCACTTCCATCGGGCGCTGGGCCAGATCATGTGGAACAACGTCGGGATGGCTCGCAACGAAAAAGGACTGCTGCACGCGATTCAGTCGATCCGGCAGTTGCGAGAGGAATTCTGGAAGGACGTCAAAGTCCTGGGCAGCGGCGAGGCCTTCAACCAGAACCTGGAACACGCGGGACGCGTCGCCGACTTCCTCGAATTCTCGGAACTGCTGGCGTACGACGCGCTGCAGCGGGATGAATCCTGCGGCGGACACTTCCGCGAAGAACACCAGACCAGCGAAGGCGAATGCGCCCGCAACGATGACAAATTCTGCTACGTCGCCGCCTGGGAATACCAGGGAGTCGGCAACGAATCGATCCTGCACAAGGAACCGCTGGCGTTCGAAGAGTGCCCGTTGGGAACTCGAAGCTACAAGTAATCCTTCAGTCTGCAATCCCATGAATCCTACGCCCACCAAATCCATGAACCTGACACTCAACATCTGGCGGCAGGCCGGTCCGGACAAGCCTGGCGCGCTCAAGTCCTATTCCCTGCGCGGAATCTCGCCGGACATGTCGTTCCTGGAAATGCTGGATGTCTTGAACGAGCAGTTGATTGCGCGGGGAGAAGAACCCGTCGCGTTCGACCATGACTGCCGCGAAGGGATCTGTGGAACCTGCGGCGTCATGATCAACGGACAGGCGCATGGACCTGACAGCGCCACAACAACCTGTCAGTTGCATATGCGTCGATTCCAGGATGGCGACACGATCCTGATCGAACCGTGGCGAGCAAAGGCGTTTCCGATCGTCCGCGATCTGGTGGTCGACCGTTCGGCGTTTGACAGGATCATTCAATCGGGGGGATACGTGTCGGTGAATACGGGTGGGGCGCCCGATGCCAACGCGATCCCGGTTCCCGGACACATGCAGAAGGATGCCATGGGGGCCGCCGCCTGCATCGGTTGCGGCGCCTGCGTCGCCTCCTGCAAGAATGCATCTGCGATGTTGTTTGTCTCCGCAAAAGTCACGCACCTCGCCAATCTTCCGCAGGGTCAGACGGAACGCAGCAAACGCGTGCTGGACATGGTCGCCACCATGGACGCCGAACAGTTTGGAAACTGTACGAACACCGCGGAATGTGAAGCGGCCTGTCCCGCGGGAATCAAGCTGACTAACATTGCCCAGATGAACCGCGAATACGTCAAGGCCCTGCTGTTTTCGTGCGAGTGACCCAAGCCGCTTCCGGCTGCTGGCGCGTTCGATGAGATCAGCAGGTAACGCCGGCCCGCCGGGTGTGCG
>Ga0265327_10001718_pt1 | contig 25999 bp, 15 predicted proteins | sample 41621metaG_FD_202089 | JGI IMG/M metagenome (GOLD analysis project Ga0265327, IMG submission 202089) | Rhizosphere microbial communities from Carex aquatilis grown in University of Washington, Seatle, WA, United States - 4-16-21 metaG | ecosystem: Host-associated > Plants > Roots > Rhizosphere...
GACAGTTGCTCGCGCGTCGTCTGTCCCTGCAGGGATAGCGCTGGTACGACAAAATCGTAGGGTTTGGCCCGATAGCCATCGACGAAGAGTGGATCGTATTCGATCCCGATCCGGGCGGCGAATTGACCGGGCCGGGTGTATTCCGGGGCTCCTTCCTTTTGAGGGAGCGTGATGGCATTGGGAAGGCTGGGGTGGGCGGGGCGTTTCATCGCCACCACGGACGCCATCGACGGCCAATCGGTCGGGTAGGGAGTCCGGGCATTCAGCAGGCGGTGAAACGTTGGATCGGGCGAGTGCCCGGTCAGATTCGTGTAGTAGCCCGCATGATGATCGCCCGTCCCCCGATGAAAATCCCCCAGGGATCGGATGATCGCCAGATGGTGCGCCTGTCGCGCGGTGTGCGGCAGATGCTCACACAATTCAATCCCGGGGGCCGAGGTGGCGACCGGCTGGAACTCGCCGCGGTATTCCAGCGGAGCGTCCGGCTTCATATCCCACGTGTCGATGTGGGAGGCGCCTCCGGAAAGCCAGATCATGATTGCCGATTTGGCAATCTTTCTGCGCCCGGACCCCGCGGAATCCGTGCTGCCTGCCCCCTGTGACGTGCTGACGTTCATCAGGTTCGCGGCAAGGCTGCTCAAGCCTCCCGCCACCAGGAACGCTCGGCGGTCCATCGGCAGATGGTTGCCGGCGGCGTGCGGCATCAAAGCCGTCCAGAGAGTGTCAGGCATGGGGACCGTCCAGGAATTGAATTGTGGGGACCGCGCTATTCTACCATCAGGAACGGTTCCACGTCTCCATGTTTATCGACCCGGGCCACGACCGTTTCATTCCACGTGTGGTGGCCAAGCACGGCGCGCGAATGACCGGTCGATTTCAAACTGCGAAAAATCAGCAATTGCAGGTCGTTGATTTTCAGTCGATGTCCCGCGGCAATGTCGGGGCCAATGACGTTGCCATCTTCCGTCACGGTCAGGCTGCGCCATTGGGCCGGGCCGCGAGCCCGACCTGATCCCCAGTCGAGGATGATGGGGGCAAACAGGCCTTCACCCTCCGCGACCTGCGACAGCTTGAGCATTCCGTCTTCGTCGACAAAATCGTGTGGCGTGCTCATCACCCGATCCTGAGGCAGCGACAGTGGAAACGCTCGGGCGCGAAACCCCTTCATGCTCAACAGGATTTCGCGGGTTGGAACATCGCGACGGGCCTGAACCTGTTCGCCCAGCGGCAATTCCGATTGATATTCGATCCGCTCGTGCGGCACGCCGCTGATGGAGTCGGCCAGCAGCAGGAATCGCTGCGTCCGCGACAGCATGACGATCCGTTCGACGCGCATCTTGCCGGGGCCGGCCATCTGCAATTCGATGTAGTCGGCATCGGGATCGCTTTGCCAGCAGACACACGACCATTCGTCCGCCAGTTCCACCGGAACTCCCCCGATGGTCAGCTTCAGTTTCCAGTCGCCATGGATCAATGGCCGGCCCGAGGCGGCGACATCCAGCTGTGGAAACCGGCGATGATGGGCCAGCGCCACGCTGTCCGCGTTGACACTCCAGTCGCTCCGCAGCAGGGCGAAGCGGGCAAAATCGGACTGATTGGATGGCATCGCCAGGACACCATCGGTCCGGACACGTGCGGGCGGCTTGCCGGCGACCACTCGCTTGACGGATCGCAGATAGGATCCGACCGAGCCCAGTTCCGGCAGCCCGCAGGTCTGGGCGGCTGCGGTCAGGATTGGCAGCGGCTGTAGATTGAGTCCATTGGAAAGTGCCGCCCGTCCATCCGGATGGCAAAGTGGAATGGCTCGCTCCACCACGGATCGCAGCAACTCTTCCTGATCGCGATTCCAGACGCGGACGTCAAACGCCTGGGCGGTCCGTGTGATGCGAATAAATGAGGCCAGCCACAGCGGAAGCCGCTCGACGAGATCGGCATGCGGCGTTCCATCGGTATCGGTATTCTCGACAAGTTCCGCGGCGATCGACTTCCGCGCCGATTTGATCGATTGCGATGTTCCTGCAATCCCTTCAAACACCAGGCAGGCGAGGTAGGGGACTTCTCCTCGTTCCATCAGATCGATATCTGCCGGGACCGTGGGATCCGAGTTGTCTGACAGGCCTTGGATCAATTCAATCGACTGCAGCAGGGAGTGGCGCCACAGTCGCCAGTACTGCTGCGTTCGCAACCGTTCACCGGCAAACACCAGCAATTCCAGGCTGGCGGCCAGCGGAAACGCGGCACTGGCGTCGCGAGTCACCTGTGGTTCACTGGTGAGGGCATAGACGAGCGCTTCGACACGCTGTGCGAATGTGCGAGTGGTCTTGTTCGCCGGACGCCGCTGGCCCCGATGACTCGGTCCGGCAACTCCAGCGGCCTCTTCGAGCAGCGGAATGAATTCTTCCTCGTCCGGGAATGCCGACTGAGACCACAGAATGGCGGCGTTGTAGCCCGCCGATCGCTCGCGATCAGACTTCGCCAACCGCTTCTGGCAGGCGGAAACGAAAGCGGAAAGCTCTCCCGCGCTGGCGGCCGCACGCATGGCTGGATCCGCGCCACGTTCCCATTCGATGGCTTTCAGGAATTCGGTGTCATTGCCCGCCGAAAAGTCAGCCAAGCGCGTCGAAAAGGAAATGGAAGCCTGCGTCATGGAGAACTCACCTGCGGTTCGTGGGACAGCCCTGATGTCCGCTCAGCGGGTAGAAATCACGATCGAGTGCGACCGACTGAGAATTCCGGCCGTGGCGATCCTGTCGATCCGGAATGGGGAGCAGCGTATCTCGCGCCCAACGAATTGCAACGCGATCACCGTGACTTCCATAGGAAGCCCACGCGGGAGGTGTCGGGAGAAGTTCTCAGGAGTCGAGGCTCTTGTATCGTGAAGGGGGGCACAGACGCATCGGAAATGCGAATCGCGATAGAAATGAATCGTTTCGCGCGATTAAAATCAGATCGAATGTCTGGTTTTGGGTGTGCGTATTCGTTTTTGGTTCACGATGTTGACATTTGATGCTGCGTGTGTATTTTAATGCGTGCCGCGCGTATTCTGCGTCACCTTGTTCTTCGGGCGGTCGCATGCCCCTCCTCACCGCTTCTTCCTGTAGTCTTTCAACGACAACCGTCAGAAGCGACGTGCTGGTGATCGCCGTGTCGGGTTTGATCCTTCTTCAAATCGGGATTTTGGGGTATTCAGCAATTCAGAACAGTCCGACTCGACTGGAGCCCGCCCTGTTGGCTGCCGGGGTCAGTCATTGGGAGTTGGGTCGGCATGATCTCTACTGCGTGAACCCCCCATTGGTGCGGATGGTGGCAGCGATTCCCGTGATGCTGCTGGGATACCAGGCCGACTGGTCCTGTTACGACGTTTCCCCGGATCGACGTCCCGAGTTCTGTGTCGGACGGAATTTCGTTCGCGCGAATGGCCCTCGTTCTCGAATGCTGTTCACCGGCGCGCGCTGGGCGTGCATCCCGTTTGCAATCTTGGGGGGCCTGGCCTGCTTTTGTTGGTCAACGATGCTCTGGGGGCGAACTGCGGGGCTGTTTGCCCTGGGGCTCTGGACAATTGAGCCGAACCTGATCGGGCATGCGGCCCTGATAACCAACGATGTTCCCGCAGCATCAGCCGGGCTTGTGGCCGCGTTTGTCTTTTCCAAGTGGCTGATAACACCCCGCTGGAGTTGGGCAATCATGACGGCGGTGGCCCTGGCCGTCGCGGTTCTGACCAAAATGACGTGGTTGATTCTGTTCGGAGTCCTCCCCGTGCTGGTGCTGATCCAGATCATTCGAAGCGACAAACGCCGATCACTGGTCGCCCAGTCCTGCGCCATTCCTGTGATCGCGTTGGTGATCGTCAACTTCGCCTATGGCGGCTCTGCAGCAGTCACTCCGCTGGAGGAATATCACTTTCGAAGTCAGCGTCTGGTCGCGGGGCAGTCCCTGCTGTCGTCAGTCGGATTGGGGCCCTTACCGGTACCGGTTCCTCATGAGTTTCTTGTCGGGCTGGATACTCAACTGCTCGATCTGCAGGATTTTCCCTCGGATGGTTACATGCATGGCAGGTGGTACCCGCACGGATCGGTCTGGTACTACGCGTACGCAGCGTTTTACAAACTGCCGCTGGGAATGTTGATCCTGTGTGGGCTGGCCCTGATCTTCTGCAGGACGCGCACTCAGACGCGACCTGACAATCCTGAGGATCATCAGTCTCGACTGCTCGTGCTTGGCGTGATTCCGATTTTCCTCGCGGGACTCTTGAGTTCCCAGACCGAAATCAATGACCATTTTCGATATGCCCTCCCCTGTCTGGCGTTCCTGATTGTCGCTGTCAGCCGACTGGCGGCGGTCCAACCTCTGCTGGTTCGCGGCATCGCCTGGGGTTGCCTGTTCCTGGTCGGAATGGGAAGCCTGGCGAACAGTTCACAAGACCTCTCGTACTTTAACGAACTGGCTGGCGGATCCGAGCAGGGGTATCAGTATTTGCTGGGCAGCAACCTGGATTGGGAGCAGGATCTTTACCGACTTGATGAACGGCTGCGAACCACTCCGGATCGACGGGCCTGGCTGGTGAATGAAGGGGCGATTGATGCACGGGATCTCGGCGTGACCTGTACGGAAATTCGCCTGTTCGAGTTCGAACAGTGGCTGAAGACCGGGGGCGGACCGGCCATTGCGACCGGCGATCTGCTGGTCGTCCGCATGAATCTGATCAGGGCCAGAAACAGCAGCGGCCTGGGTCTGGACGGGTTCCAGGGGCACCTCGAACCTGTCGAACGCTGCGGCCGAAGCCTGCTGCTGTATTCACCCGCGGGAACGGATTCCCCTCCTCAATCGGCATTTCCACGCAGCGTCGCTGCGCGCGACTGATCCCCGTGTCCGGTAGATCCTGGTAGATCAATGGAGGGACGAAAGCATGTTGAAGCGTAAAGTACTTGAGCCATGGGTGAATCGGGCCGGTCGAATTTCTCTGGAGATCACTGCGCTGGTTGCGGCCGTGATCTGCGCCGGATGGGTTGTTACAGGACAGGGGGCAACGGCAGACATCTATGTCTGTGTTTGTAACAACGGACCGTTAACCAGCGCCGACATCCTGACGCATCAACCCTGTCAGACGGGGGCCGAGCAGGACGCGGATTGCGTGCTCTGGGCTTTGAACAATGGAAGCACCCATTTCGTCGGGGCCCATGGTGGATGTGGAACTCAGGGACTGACCATTCCCACCGACGCGACCGCGCTGCAGAACTTGAAGAACAAGCTGATTCAGCTTGGCTATGACCCCGCCATCGTCAATGGAGCGGGTTTCGCGGGGCTCTTTGATGGCAAGTGCAACTGCTACGACTGTGTCTGGAATACCACTCAGAATGTCGCAGGGAATACTCAGAACAGCCCCTGTGAAGGCCTTGTGATCTTCTATGGCGCGTACTGCGAGCGAGATCAAACCGGGACCTGCAACCTGAATCCCCCTGTCGATGGCGTCGTGCGTGAATCGCTTCCACCAGCGTTGAAACCGGGGAAAACCGCCTGTTCCGGCGCGGCCGGGGTCGCGCCGGGTTCCGGCTCCACCACCGTGACGTACTGCGGTCGTGGATCATTCAACACCGATGGCACTCAGCGCCCGCTGACGTTTGAGGGGCCGAAGTGTGCGGATGATGGCACCAACTGCACCACCAATGGGGCCGCTCGATTCCAGATTCAAGGCAAAGTTGCCTCCTGTAAGACCTGATTGAGCAGTCGTGCTTCCAGGCCGCGAATCTTCGCCAGGGCTTCGCGGCCTGATGCCGTCAACGCGGGCCATGGATTTCATCGCGAAACGATCGTGTCGCGACGGGGAGGTCGCGTGAACTGAATCATTTGATTTCCGGCTGTTGCGACCTGCGCTCGAAGCGCGGCGGGCGAAGCCGGAGCAGGAAATGAGCGACGATGAGATTGCGCGCGGTGTTAGATCGTTGTAGGACCTCTGCGAGTCTGTCTACCGGAATCGCCCTGTTGGGGATTCTAGTCGCTGCGGGCGTTGCCGCCGCCGCGGATTCGCGCCGCCTCGACGCGAAAGCCTTTACTCCCGTGACACTCAAGGATCTGCTCAAAACCCGCGATCTGCAATTCGACAATCTGTCGTTTCGATTTCAGAAGCAGGAATTGAAGTCCAAGGTGATCCCGACCGAGTTTGGTGAGGAACTTCCGCCGGAAGGTCAGGGTGTCACCGCCAAAGTCATCACCGACTATCGGGTCACGGTCCGTGGCCCCGAAACCACAATCGATGTCACGGAATCCGTCGAAGGGGGAATTGATCTGGGATTCATTCCCCAGCGGACCCGAACCAGCAATGCCGGCGGTAAAGAGATGGTGCGACAAGTGATTCCCGGATCGGGATCCGGGCCCGGAGAAGTGCGCATCTCTCATACCGGAGATCAGCCGGCGGACGGGTTGTTGGAGCAGGATCGGATGTTTGCCGAGTTCTGCCTGGGATTCGGTTATGGCAAGCGAATTATCGACATCACCTCGATCGAACAGGCTGGGGACGATATTGCCGTGCAGGCGACAATCAAGCTTTATGAAGGTCAGGAGGATGTTTCGCAGGCACGCCTGATTATCGACAACGATTTTATTGTTCGACAGGCTCGACTGCAGACACGCGATGAAGCAGACGGGCTGGTTTCCGAGATTACGACCACTGGCGTCCTTCCGGAATCAAGATCCGGACAACTCGTCGCGGCATCTTCTCATCACAAGCGAACCATTTTCTGGACGGATCGGAGCGGCGCCCGGCGAAACAGCCCCCAGGTCGACGCTCCCTATCAGACAAACGGCATTCATTACGACCTGACTCCCGAGGAGTACTCGACCCTGTCGACCATTGATCTGAAGACGGCCGATCGAGTCGTGGATCTGACGCCGCGGCCCGAGATCGGGATCGCGAACACCAAGCCGTCACCACCGCCAAAACGGTCTCATGTGATGCTGTACCTTGTGATCGCCAACGCCGTGATTCTTGCCGTTCTGGGGCTTGTCATGCTGGGTCGACGCCTGTCGTCGAAATGACCCGGAACGGAGTTCGCTCACTGCAGGGTCAAAGGGTGTTCCTTTGGCCGCGTCTTCATTGGGATTCATGGAAAGGACAGATGATGTTCATCGCGAAATCGCCTGTGCGTTGGACCGTTCGTGCCGGTCGAGCTTCTCTCGAGATTCTTGCCGTACTGATCGGGATCCTGAGTCTGATTGGGATCGCGACAAATGCGGGTGCCGAGGTGGCCGATGTTTACAAGTGCCTTTGCAACAACGGTCCCTATACCAGTGCGGATATTTATGGTCATCAGGAATGTCAACACGGACCGGAGCAGGATCCTGATTGCGTCTGGTATGAAATCAACTACGCCACCGGATTCGGCAGTGGCTGCGGCAAAGCGTCACCTGTTCCGAACCCGATTCCGCAGAACTTGAAGGACCGCCTGATCGCGCTGGGGTACGATCCCGCGGTCGTCAACAACGCTGCGGCGCTGGCGGCGCTATTTGATGGTCAATGCAAATGTTTTGACTGTGTCTACAACACAACGCAGACGGTGGCGGGAAATACTCAGAACAGTCCGTGCGAGGCGTTGATCATTCACTATGGCGCCTATTGTCAGCGCGACCAGACCGGCACCTGTGATCTGAATCCGCCGGTCAATGGTGTTCGCCGGGAATCCAAAGCGGGTGCGTTGAAGCCTGGCAAGACAACCTGCTCGGGCCTGGGTGGCGCCACAAACGGTCCCAAGCTGATCAGTTTCTGTGGACGAGGCGCCTACACAACGGATGGGACTCAGATCGGCAGCACGCATAACGGAACGGCCTGCCTGGACGATGGATCCAACTGTACGTCTGGAGCGACTCGGAACCAGGTTCAAGGCCAGATTGCCACCTGCAAGACCCCTTGAAGAACGAATCGAAACGACTTTCCCCGGAAGTCTCTCAAAGCCGGACTTCGTTGCCATCCTCGATGTTAAACAGGGTTCCGACATGTCACGACTGATTCTCGTGTTCCTGATTGGTTCGTTAATCGTCAATGTCGCGTTCTGGCAACGCAGCCTCCGTCCCACATCATCCGCCTCGGCGTCTGGCGTCACGATCAAAAGTGACGCCGGACAATTGTCACTCGCCTCCAGTGACCTGAAGGGGGTGGTCGATCATTTTGCCGACCTGGCGGGTGTGAAAACGATCGATCTGCAGCATGTCGAGGCTTCGCAGACTCCAAGTCCTCCTGTAACGATTGACGACCTGGAGACGCTGGTCCTGCGCGCTGGTGTCAAGATTGCCCGGACACATTGCCGGTTTGAAGAACTTGGTTCCGAGACCCTGCCGGCATTGATGGTGACGCGTCAGCATGGCCAGGCCATCCTGCTGCTGGCACGCAATGCCGTCGAGCAGCAATGCTATGCGGTGACACGTCTGGGCATGCACGGCTGGATTCCTGATGACGAGGTTCGCAGCCAGTTTTCAGGTGAACTGATCTGGATTCCCGCAGCAGACCTGCCGTCGGGGATCTGGATCCCCAGTCATGCCGTCGGAGCAGGTCTGCTCCCTGAGATTGGAGAAAGTACACTTCGGTTTGCCATCCTGAACCGGTCCGTGGACCAGGTCGCCAGCATCCAGGGAGTCTCCACATCGTGCGGGTGTACGTCGGTGATGTCCTACCCCCGGCAGGTTCCCGCGCGGGGCATGGGTGATGTGGAATTGAAAATCAATCCGGCCAAGAGTCGGTCCAAGACCAATTTCTCGCAACAGGTTCTGTTTGACCTGGGCGGCCAGAAGGTCGAGAAAATGCAGGTGTTTGGCAAGCTGGCTCCCGTCGTTGCTTGTGATCCGCTGCATCGGTACCTGGGCGAAATCCCCGAAGATGGCATCGATGACATGGTCTCATTCGTCTACTGTCCCGACCCGGCCGCCACCGAGGTGCGTCCTTATGCGGTCGATCCGGGATTGGTGTTTCTGGGGACTTCACCAGAACCGGACGCCCAGCGTGTCCGACTGAATTGGCGACTGCATCGTGGCCGTGTTGATCCCAACGACCAGATGCGGTTTCGGCGGGGCGCCAACTTTCTGATTCGCTACCCCGGCGCCGAGGGGAACACCTTGGAAACGGTGGGGACATTCCTGGTGCATGGAACCAAGGTCACGGAATTGCAGGTTGCACCACGTGCACTGTTTGCCGGCACATTAAAGCCGGGCAATCAATGGGACGCGGAAATCCAGATTCTGAACCGCTTGAATCCGGACAAGACCGTTGTTCATTCGAGCCATCCGCGCGACGTCACCGCAATCATTGAGGGTCAGCAGATCAAGGTCAAAGTCCTGTGCCCGGCCGGAGTCACCCCGGGCTTTCACGCGGCCAACCTGCTGGTGACGGATTCCGACAAGTGCATCAACATTCCTGTCTCATTCGTCGCCGAAGTCGGTCCTTCTTCTGGAGTCGAACCGGTCGGCAGCCGTGAGGCCTCATCCCCGTGAACTCAAATGCCGCCCGGCGGCGTCACTTGGCAACGTCATTTCAGCTGAGGCGTGCCGGGGACAACACCTTCCCGATGGGCCTGAACCGCCCGCTGGATTTCCGCAATCACGTCGGCATGATCCGTGGCGACGTTGCGCTTTTCAGAGGGATCGCGACCAAGGTGAAAGAGCAGCGGCGGGTCATGAGCTTCCGCTTTGGCCTGTCCATAGCCTGTCTGAGTCTGGAAATGCGCCTTCCACTCGCCGATCCGGCACGCGAATAGCTGATCGCCGCGGTAGTAGAAGAACGGTCGCGGCGGCAGAGGCTGTGAATCAAACATCAGCGGGCCAAGGTCACGTCCGTCAATGATCGTCTTCGTGGGAGCGGATGCACCGGCGAGGGCCAGGATGGTGGGGAACAAGTCCATGGTATTGGCGACCTGCTGAGTCACACCGGGGCGAATTCGACCGGGCATCCAGGCGATTCCGGGAACCCGCATCCCGCCGTCCCAGGTACTCCCCTTTCCATCTCGAAGCAGTCCGGCGCTTCCACCCTGGTCTCCCATGATCAGCCAGGGACCATTGTCACTGCTGACGAAGACCAGCGTTTGCTCTGCAATTCCATCCTCGCGCAGCGCCTTCAGCACCTGGCCGACACTCCAGTCCAGTTCTTCGACGGCATCACCATAGATTCCCGCCCGGCTTTTCCCCTTGAACGCGGGGGACGCGAACATCGGCACATGAGGAAACGTGTGGGCCAGGTACAGGAAGAAGGGCTTCCGCTTCTGTTCATGAATGAATGAGACCGCCTCCTCGGCGTAGCGTCTGGTCAGGGTCGTTTGATCAGCAGGTTGCTCGACCACTTTTCCATTGCGGATCAGCGGGACGTTCCAGCCGTCTTCAGGAGGTGTCGCGGAACCGGTCGCCCCTTTTGGCAAGCCAGCTCGAGCGTCCATGTCGTTCGAGTAGGGGAGTCCGAAGCTTCTTTCAAATCCCTGGTCCAGCGGACGCGATCCCTCGTGAATGCCAAGGTGCCATTTCCCCAGATGGGCGGTCGCGTACCCCTTGTCCCGCAAAGCTTCTGCGATGGTGAATTCACTCGGCGGCAGTCCCCCTTTCGAATTCGGAAACAGCACGCGTCGATCACCGCACATGCCGCTGCGAATGGGATAGCGCCCGGTCAGCAGTGCCGCGCGGCTTGGTGTACAGACTTCGGCCGCCGAATAGAAATCCGTAAATCGCAATCCTTCCGCCGCCATCTGATCCAGATGTGGAGTGCGGATCGTCGGTGAGCCGTAACACCCGAGGTCACCGTAGCCAAGATCATCCGCGAATATGATGACGATATTGGGTGTTTCGGCGGCGATGGCCAGGTTGCCTGCGGACCAAAGGAACACGGAGACACAGAGAATGGATTTCATAAATTATCCTACTGAGAGGGGGGCCCTCAACCTGATTCGAGCGACCGCATCGGAAGATGCAATTGCCGCTCGCGTTGGTCACTGATGAAAAGATGCGTGCCATCGGCAAAGGTATCTACCTGGCTTTGTCGGGATTGCTCTTGGCCCAGGCACGATACTCTTCGAGCGTGTAAAACGTCGCATGACGATAGAGCCGCCCCCCTTCTTCCACCAGTTCCGGCGAATTGAAACGCCAATCGTCTCCCTGCTGCTTCATCAGGCGTGCCAGTCGCTGATCCAGGTCCTGTTGCAATTCCGCGTGCGCGGGATCGGCAACCAGATTCTGCATCTCGGCGGGATCCCGCTCTCGATCGAATAACAACCAGGGTTCCTGTTCGAAGCGGGCATAGGTGTGGCGGCGGGTCACGATCCCGCGCCATGGTTTGGCAATCTGATCGGGATGGAACGGGACGAAGATCTGCAGCAGAACCGCATCTGGCCCGTCCGTCGTCTCGCCGAGCGCCACGCGGGACAGGTCGGCTCCCTGCATCGCTTTCGGGACTGGCAGGCCTGCCAGAGAGAGCAACGTCGGCGGCATGTCGACATGGCTGAACAGCGTCTCGACGACACGACCCTTGGGAATGCGTGCGGGCCAGCGGATGATCCCTGGCACGCGAGCGGACTCATCATGCGGTTTGCGTTTACGCCGAAGGCCATGCGAACCGAGCATGTCGCCATGATCGGATGTGAAGAGGATGATCGTATTCTCATCCAATCCGGAATCCCGCAGGGTTTTCATCAGGCAGCCGACCTGATCGTCCAACGCGGTAATTGCGGCATAGTACGCCGCGATTTCCTCCAGGCCCCCCACGGGAACGACGCGGTTGAACGCGGCGCCGATCCCCTTCTTATCGCCCGCATTGGCAGGCCGGGTTTCACTGCCGGGAATCCAGTTTTTGGGTGGCGTGATGCGTTCAACCGGATATTGCTGCATGTACTGCTCGGGAGCGCCGTACGGATCGTGGGGCGGTCCCATCTGCACGGTCAGAAAAAACGGCTTCTCTTTGGGCTGCGATTTCAGGAACTCGACCGCAAAGTCGCATGAGGCTTCGGGCTCAAACTTTCGGATGGTGATGACGTCCGGAGAATCGCGAAAATACGTCGGTTCGAAGTGTTTGTGATGGCATTCGTAGCCAGCCCAGAATTCAAATCCCTGCCGACGCGGGCCGGGTGGCACGAACCCTGGATCACGCGGGCCGCCGTCGAGGTGCCATTTGCCGATGAACCCTGTCCGATAGCCCGCCTCCGCAAGAATCTCGGCCAGTGTCACCTGTTCCTCTCGCATTCGCAGATCATTGGCCACCATGCCGTTGACGTGCGGGTACGTCCCGGTCATCAGGATCGCCCGGGCCGGGCAACAGACGGGAACGTTGGCGTACGTCCGCTTGAAGAGAATTCCTTCTGCCGCCATGCGATCGATGTTGGGGGTCTTCACTTCCCTATTCCCGTCACATCCCATCGCACTCCCCCGCATCTGGTCGGGCAGGATCAGCAGGATGTTCGGACGGTCGGCGGCCCATCCCGGACTGCACAGCATCAGCAGGCAGGCGATGTGAAACGTCAATTTCATTTGTGGGCCTCGCATGAGGGTCAATCCGTGAATCGCTGTCGTGAACAGTCAGTCAAGATAATGCGCGTGTAATCCCTGGAGTCGGGTGACGATCTCTGGATGTCGATCTGCCACATTGGTCGATTCGGCCGGGTCTGACTTCAGGTCGACCAGGAACGTGGCCACTTTCGCGATCTTACGCCCGTCGGAAGTATCTTTTGTCTGTCCAATCAACTTCCAGTCTCCGTCGCGCACCGCCCAGTCGGCGTTGGCTCCGGCGCCGACCTGCCAGTGGAGCGGGTGACCGGCATGCGGGCTCGCCGCGTTGGGATTGTGGATGACGTCCACCAGACTGCGACCATCCAGTGACGTGGACGGCGGCTTCACCTGCGTCAGTTGAGCCAGCGTCGGGAGCCAGTCGCAGGCATGTCCGACCTGATCCCGTGTTTCGTTGGCCGGAATCCGACCCGGCCAGGCAATGATGGCGGGCAATCGAATCCCTCCTTCGAACAGGCTGAACTTGGCGCCACGATAGGGACCCGCGCTGCCGCCGCCATAGTGGGCTCGCTCTTCGGTTGAATGGCCATTGTCGCTTTGAAAGACGATGATCGTCTGCTCGCGCAGGCCCAGAGTGTCAACAGTTCCGAGCAGTCGTCCCAGTCGTTCATCCTGTGCCGCCAGGAACGCGGCGTAATACCGACGCGGAGCCGGCAGCGATTTGAAATATTCCAGCCACTTGGGGTCACCCTGATACGGATAATGCGGTGTGTTGAGCGCGTAGTAGAGGAAGAATGGCTTGTCACGATTTCGTTGCATGAACTGTTCGGCCTCGCTTGTCATCAGGTCGGGAAAGTACTCGCCGTTGTGATAGACCTCCCGGCCGTTGCGCCACAGGTCATGCAGGTTCGGGCCGCTCCAGTAGAAGAAATGCGAGAAATTGTCGATGCAGCCCCCCATGTGTCCGAATGAGTGGTCGAATCCCTGAGAGTGAGGGGAGGTTTCCGGGGTGTAACCGATATGCCACTTCCCGATGTGACCGGTAGCATAGCCTGCGTCATGGAACATCTCCGCCAGCGTGATCTCGTGCGGCGGCAACGCTCCGGAACCACCCGCTTGAGACGCACAATTGTCGGGAACTCCGGCTCGAACCGGCCAGCGGCCCGTGAGCAAACCGGCTCGTGACGGGGAACAGACCGGAGCGGCCGAGTAAAACTGTGTGAAACGAACACCTCGTGCAGCCAGCCCATCCGTATGCGGCGTCTGCAAATCTTTCGCGCCGTAACATCCCAGGTCCATGGACCCCTGATCATCGGCAAGGATGACGATGACGTTCGGCGACCGGCTTCCGCGGCCCGGAACGGCTGAGGGAGTCACTTGCGCTCTATTGCTTTGAACAGGCGAATTGTCAGCTCTCTTCCCGGTTGTCCATTTGGGCTCCCAATCCGGCGAATCGCTTCGGGCCTGACGCAGATACTGGTTGATCTTCGCGACAATCTCATGGTGCTTGGCCGCGACGTTTGTTTTCTCGCCGATGTCGGTCTGCTGATCATAAAGCACGATGGGGGCATCAGGGCCGCCACTGCGAATCCCCTTCCATCGACCCTGGTACAAGGCGGCTTGTTTGAAACCTCCTTCGTGGAATTCCCAGTACAGGAATTCATGCGGACGTTGAGATTCTTGCTTCCCCAATAGCGTCGGCACGAAGCTGATGGAATCACAACCGTCCGGGATCTTCGTCTGGGCCAGTTCCGCGGCGGTCGCCATCCAATCACCGAAATACCCAACGTGATCGCTTTCTGATCCGGCCGGTACTTTTCCCGGCCACCATGCAATCATCGGAACGCGGATACCGCCGTCGGTCAGGCTCCGCTTGATCCCGGATAACGGACCGGAGGGATTGAACCGAGTTAGGCTGTGATTGCTTTCGTTGTGAGGTCCGTTGTCACTGGTGAAGATCACGAGTGTCTTTTCGGCAAGGCCGTGTTGACGCAGCGCCGCCAGCATTCGTCCGACGTAGCTGTCCATTCGCGAGATCATGGCGGCTTGTCCCTTGTCAGGATCAGGCCAGTCCTTGTCGGCATACGGTCCAAAGTCGGGAACCTGCGCGCCGTTTTTCAACTCGCGCGTTCGCTCGTTGTTGGCATGCGGAATCACCATGCTCCAGTAAAGAAAAAACGGCTGTGAGGAATTCTGCGCCACGAACTGCAGAGCCTCGTCCGCAAACAGGTCGTCGGCGAATTGCACTGCTTTCGTCGCATACCCCGCGCCATCTCCGCCAACGGGTATGACGAAGTTCGGCAGCGCGATCCGATCCTCGTTCCGCCAGAGAAAGTCCGGGAAATGATTGTGCGCGTGGCGTTGATTGAGGTACCCGAAGAACTGGTCAAACCCCTGTTTGCGAGGCAACCCGGTCTCGGCCGCGCCGATGTCGCCAAGCCCCCACTTGCCGATGAGCGCCGTACGATACCCCGACTGTTGCAGCATCTTGGCGACGGTGACATCCGCGGCGCGCAGTGCCTGCGCCGCGGGATTGGTCGGACCCGAGTTGCCACGCACGCGCGTCTGTCCATGATGCTGGCCTGTCATCAATACACTGCGCGACGGCGCACAGACGGTCGCCCCCGCGTAGAAATGCGTGAAACGAAGACCCTCCCTGGCCATACGGTCCAGGTGAGGAGTCGAGATGACCTGCTGGCCATAACACCCCAGATCTCCATAGCCCAGATCATCCGCCATGATCCAGATCAGATTGGGCCGGTCCGCGGCCGTGGCCGAATAGCCGGGAAATGCCAGCCAGACAATCAAAGCCGCGCGAATCAAAGTCGATTGCGCCCTCAAGGTTTCCGTTTTCACCATGTTGCGTTCCATCCTGTCTCGCCCGATCGTGGACCGAGTTCCTGATCACTGGCGGCAAGTCAAAGGACCGTCACTTCTTGACAAACCGCTGCAGTCGTTGCCCACCCACTTCCGCAATGAAAAGATTTCCCGCGGCGTCGAAGGCCAGCATGTGCGGCAAATCGAATTCGCCCGCGGCGGTCCCCTTTTTCCCCCAGCGGCGGTCCACCTTGCCAGAACGATCCAGCCGCACTAGATCATTTTCAATTCCTGTCGCGACGTGGACGATCCCTTCCGGACTGATGTCCACACCGTATGGGGCGAAGCCCGGCCAGGTTTCCAGATGGTTTCCATCCTGATCAAAGACCTGGATGCGCTTGTTCTCGCGATCTCCGACCAGGACTCGTCCTTTTGCATCCACAATGATCGCGTGCGGCAGATGAAACTGACCCGGGCCAGTCCCCTTTTCTCCCCAGATCTTGATCAGCTTCCCCTGGGAGGTGAACTTGAGAACGCGCGAATTCCCATATCCGTCGGAAACAAAAACATCGTCATTCGCACCGAAGGCAATGTCAGTCGGCCTGTCGAATTGATCGTCGTCTGTTCCCGGTTTCCCCGTTCCCAGTGCCAGCAGCAATTTGCCGGCAGAATCAAATTGATAGACGCGGTGAGAACCGACGTCCGTGACCCAGACATGATCATGACGATCGATCCGCAGTCCGTGCGCGGTCTTGATCAGATCGTCGCCCCACGAACGCAGGAATTTGCCGTCGGGATTGAAGCAGATCAGAGGATGTTTACCCCGGTGAAACAGATAGATTTCCCCTTTCCGGCTGACGGCCACTGCTGAGCAGGGACCCAGTGACCAGCCCTCGGGAAGCTGCAGGAAATCCGTCTGCGGCTGAAATTCCATGGGATCTGCTCCGAGGGCCAGGCCATCGACGCGATTCCAGAAACTTACGAGAGCGACCAGTGCGACCAGAGCGACAAGGGTTCGAACGAGTTTCATGTCACTTCGTCCTGTGGGAGCACATTGGCACGCGACAAACGTGCGCGTGGAATCGGGAATGCATCGAAATCGACTTTCATGTTATACTCCCGCCGTGCCATTCACATCTGATCGCGAGTTTCTCACCCGGCGTTTGAAAAGAGGCTTGTTCATGAATCCGCTCTCCCGCCGTGAATTTCATCAGCAGACGCTCGGTTCCCTGCTGACCTGGTCCCTGCTGGATACGTTGTTCGCGAAAGAAGCATTCAGTGAAGAGGTCAAGTTGATCGCGGCCCGGTGGCTTACGGAATTGAATGCGATGAGTCTGGATTTAAAGGACAAGAAGCTTGATCCCCTGCAGTGGCAGAAGCAGGTCGAAGCTCTTTTTGCCAAAGTCGACTTGCCCGAGATGCTCAAGTTCATCGATTTTGACAAGCTGACGAGCGACCTTCCTCAAAAGGACCGGGGTGAATTGAGCCTGCGTCCGAAGCTTCCCAAGGTGGAAGGGCTGCCGACGAATCTGGTGTTCGGACATCAGGTCTTCGCGCTTAACAAGGATCGCTCGGTGGTCCCGCATGGCCACGACAACATGGCCACTGCCTTTCTGATGCTGAAGGGGGATTTTCGCGGTCGGCAATATGATCGACTGGAAGACGATGCGAAGCACATGATCATCAAGCCAACTGCAGACAAGGCGTTTGGCCCCGGCACAGTCTCCACCGTTTCCGACCTGAAGGACAATGTGCACTGGTTCCAGGCGACAACCGACGGTTCGTTCATTTTCAACATCCATGTGATGAACGTGGTTCCCGGAAAAACGGGTCGTGTCTACATCGATCCGAATGGCGAAAAGCTGTCGGAAGGCCGAATCCGGGCGCGAAAGATCGACTACAAGGAAGCCAATTCGCTGTACGGCTGATGGGTTCGGACAGCGGGTCAGTGTTGATCGAGTTCTCGGCGTGTCAGCCAGGAGGCGCGAGCGGGTTCTCCGCGGTGTCGTGTTCCATACGGAAAAAACTTTGACAATCTGTCTGAGGATTGTGTATCGTCTCGATCGCATTTCCATGATGGCCCGGTCTGGGCCATGGGCAAAACTTGGAACAGACAGAACAAGTGACGACATCGTCACTCCATACGGATGCGATTTCAGGAGATTTCTGCCATGGTCAGTTGGGCATCGTCAGGGATCCGGAGTTGTTGTTCGAGTCTCGTTATGGCGGCGGTTTTGGCGGGAATGCCATTCGCTTCGACCCCGGCCATGGCGGATGATGAAGCTCCCTCGGTCACTTTGACCGACATTGTCGGAGCGATTTTCGGTGCGGGGGGACCCGCGGCCCCTGACGAAGCGGCTCCGGTTGCCAATCTCCCTGGGGCCACGCATGGGCAGACGACCGACATCAAGGTTCGCGGACTTCGGTCGGGCCACCAGCTTCAGACCTTTTGCCTCAACAAGGACGGGCTGATCTTTGCAGTCGTCGGTCCAGCGCGACCGTACGGAAACGTCAAACTGGAAGGCAAGAACAACTCGGCCGAGATTCGAGTGTTTGACGCGGAAGGAAAGGATGTCCGACAGTGGACGGTTGATTTTGCCGTTCAGGCGATTGCCGCCTCGCCGAACGGGACGATTTTTGTTGCCGGAAACGGAATGATTGCGCGGTATGACGTCGAGGGAAAGCTGCTGGGTTCCTCCGAGGCGCCGCACATCGCCTCGCTGCTCAAGAATTCCGCCAAGTTAAAGGACGAAGCGAAAGCGGCGCTGGAAGAGGAGCGTGAGCAGTACGAGGAACAAGTCAAGCAGATGACCGAGCAGGTGGATGAGCAGAAGAAGTTGCTGGCAGAGCAAAAGGCGGCGTTTGATGCGAAGCCGGAAGCGGAGCGAACCGCTGCCGCCAAGCGAAAGATTCGGACGCTCGAAATGACCGTCAGGAATCTGGAGGCTCAGAGCAAGGCAACGCTTCAGTACTACAAGCAGCGCGGCGAACGGAGCGTGGATGATGTGATCTCGGAAATGACCGGCCGACTGAAGATCGTGAACGCGATTGGCGTCACGGACAAGGATGTCTTCATCGCTTCCGGGGTTGTGAAGGGATATGGATATGCGATCTGGCGAACGAACCATGAATTTGAAGGAGCACAGCAGATTGTGACCGGCCTGTCTGGCTGCTGTGGCCAAATGGACATTCGGTGCTGTGACGATGCGGTTTTTGTGGCAGAAAACAGTCGCAAACGCGTGCTTCAGTTTGATCGTGACGGGAAGAAGCTTGGTCAGTTTGGCGAAGGTTCGCGAGATGGCGTGGCGGGTGCATCTTTCGGTGGCTGCTGTAACCCCATGAACATCTGTTTTGGCGGCGGCGGAGAAGTTTATACCGCCGAGTCAGAAGGCTTCATCAAGCGGTTCACGAAAGAGGGGAGCTTTCTGGGAGTCGTCGGGCAGGCGAAAGTGAGCGGGGGCTGCAAAAACGTCGCCATCGGAATCTCACCGGATGGTGAACGCGCCTACTTCTTCGATCTGCAGGGTTCGCGCATCTGTGTGCTCAACAGGAAGGCTGAAGAGAAGCCGGCGACCGATGAGACACCTGCCGCTCCGAAAAAGTCCGAAAAATCGAAGCCTGTCTCATTGCGCTAGTTTCGCGACCTTCGATTGTGGAAGTCACGGATTTCTCCTCAGTTCTCGATATAACGCCAGTTCCAAATCCGCTGAAACTGGCAACAAAATCACTGCAGTTCATATTTCCGACGGAGCATTGCATGTCCCCGATCACACGACGCACGGCGTTAACTGTCCTGGCGACCACTCCGATTGTCATGTCTCGGTTTCTGCCGGCCGCTGAGGCGAATTCCAATAAGGACCTGACAGTACTCGTCATGGACCCGCTGGCAAAAGAACTTTCGTGTCCGTGTGTGAAGGGTTATGCCCAGCGGGAGTACAACGAACTCGGTAAGCACCTGGCGACGAAGTTGAAGCGGCCTGTGAAAGTCGTCTATTCGGAGTCGATTGTTGCCGCAATCAAGTCCGGCAAGCTTCCGGACGGCGTTCACCTGATCATCGGAAAGCGCTCTGTCGTTGAATACGATTCCAAAGCGAGCATGATTCCGACAACCCCGATTGCGTCGTTGTCGGGAAAGGATGGCGCCACGACCCAATTGGGTCTGTTCGTGGTCCCTTCCAGGGATCCGGCGAAGTCGATCACCGATTTGAAAGGGTATCGGATTCTGTTTGGTCCCGAGGACTGCGATGAAAAGAACAAGGCGGCGATTGCTCTGCTGCGGCAGCATGGGGTCGAAATTCCCGCCAAGCTGGAAACGTGTTCGGCCTGTGCCGACGGAGCCACGAAGATCCTGGAATTGGGATGTGACACCCGTGCAGCAACGGTGATCAGCAGTTATGCCGCCCCTCTGCTTGAAGGGTGCGGGACTATCCAAAAGGGAGATTTGCGAGTCGTCGGTAAGACGGCGCCGGTTCCGTTCATCACAGCCTTCACAACACCGAATGTCGATGACAAGGAACGGGAAGCCATTCGCGAAATCCTGCTGGAATTGATCGACACCCCGAAGCTGTGCGAAGCACTGGAGACCCGGTTGGGGTTTGTGGAACTTGCGGATTCCACGGACGCGACTAAAAAAAAGTAGCCGAGCTGCCTCGCGCGATTGACTGGACTGGCTGGCGGGGTCCGCAGCGAAACGGGCGCGTCGCGTGGCTGCCGGATTCGCTTCCGGCCGAGTTGCAGCCCCTCTGGAAGAAGCGGCTGCGAAGCACTGCGGTCGGGGGTGTGGCGGCAACGTCGAAGTACGTCATCTCCTCCGGTCGTGAGGTCAACGACTCGCTGGATGGATTCCGTTGCTTCAGTGCCGATGACGGAACTGAAGTCTGGAAACTCACCTATCCCGCCAAGGGGGATCTCGACTACGGAAACTCGCCCCGGGCCACGCCGCAGATTCACGGAGAACTGGTTTTCCTGCTGGGGGCATTCGGCCATTTGCATTGCGTCCGGTTGGAGACCGGGGAGATTGTCTGGAAGAAGGATCTGCGACAGGAGTTCCAGGTGACCAGCAAGATGGTGTGGGGACATGCCTCGTCACCGCTGGTGTTCGATGACAAGCTGCTTGTAAACCCGGGAGGTCCCGGTGCCGCGTTTGTCGCCCTGGAGCTGAAAACCGGGAATGTGATCTGGAAGACTGAAGGGGACGCCGCTGCATTCGCCTCGTTCCTGCACGCATCGGTTGGCGGGCGGCCTCAGGTCGTGGGATATGACGCGACGTCACTTGTTGGACTTGATCCAGACACAGGAAAAAAGCTCTGGCGGCACGTCCCGCCGCGGCCGAACGATTTCAATGTTCCGACGCCGCTATTGTGGCGCGACAAACTGGTCGTCACGACCGAAAACAATGGAACTCGAATTTTCGGGTTCGATTCCGAGGGACGTTTGATCAATGAACCGTTGAGCGTCAACGAGGACCTGGCGCCGGATACTCATACCCCGGTGATTGTGGGTGACCGACTGTTTGGAGTCTGGAACTCACTGTACTGCCTGGATCTCGCGGCGGGATTGAAACCGGTCTGGATCGGAGATGCGAAGACGTTCCATCACTACACCAGTCTGATTGCGTCTGATCGGCGACTGCTCGCCACCGGGATTCATGGCGAACTCCTGTTGATCGACCCGTCGGCAGGGGAATTTCAAGTTCAGTCGCAGTTCAACGTGACTGACGACGATTCCGGAGTTTTCTCGCATCCCGCCATGGTGGGTAACCGGTTGTACATCCGGACCAGTACGGATTTGCGGTGCCTGCAGTTTCCTGCGTGATTGCGGAAACCCGTTTCAGTTGAACAAATCAATAAACACCTTGGCGTATGGCGGTCGATGGATGTAGAATTCGCCACGACCTGCCCGTTCTCTGCCCTGGCCATTGGTACGCCCGCCTGCTGGAGTTTCCCCCTGTGCTGGACTTGCTGACGAACACTCACCGATTGTGTGATGGCATTTCGCGTCGAAACATGTTGCGCGTGGGGGCCTTGGGTGTGGGGGGGCTGTCGCTGGCGGATCTGTTTCGCCTGCAGGCGGCCGAGACAACGGAATACCGCACGTCACCGTCGCGGAAGTCGGTGATCCTGCTCTGGCAGAACGGCGGGCCGTCTCATCTGGAGACGTACGACATGAAGCCGGATGCGGTTCGAGAGATCCGTGGTCCGTTTGCTCCGATCAAGACGAATGTGCCGGGGATGGACTTGTGCGAACTGCTCCCCATGCACGCGAAGATTGCCGACAAGTTCACCCTCATCCGTTCCTGCTCGCACAACTATGCCGGCCACAATGACGGGATCCCTGTCATGATGAGTGGCTATCCGAACTGGGATGAGTCCAAGAATGAATCCGTGCATCCGGAAATCGGCGCAGTGGTCAGCCGTGTCTTCGGGCAGTGTCATGACGGCGTTCCCGTCGCCTGCGGCATGGGAGCAACTCATTACAGTTATGTTCCCACGACGGCGACAGGGTACTGGAGCAACATGTATCGCCCTCCCACGGTCAGTGAGAAAGGGTTGATGAATGCGACCGCGACCGTCGATGGACGCCGGTTGGATGATCGACAGCGGCTGTTGGGGCAGGTGGATCGTCTGCGCTCCGATCTGGATCGCGGCGTCATGGATTCCTTGAATGCATTCAACCGGCAGGCGTTTGAGATCATCGCCGGGGATCGGGCTCGCGCGGCGTTCGATCTGTCGCTGGAGGATCCGCGAATTCGCGCACGGTACGGCGACGGGTGGGCTCAACAGGCACTGCTCGCGAGGCGGTTGGTGGAAGCGGGTGTCCGATTTGTCACGGTCGGCGTCCCCGGAGGAAATGAGATCTACAACTGGGATGACCATGCCGTGAACGGCGATCTGCCGACCGCGATGCGCGAACGGTTGCCGGGACTGGATCGGGCGGTGACCGCTCTGATTGAAGACATCCATCAACGGGGCCTTGACGAAGAAGTGCTGGTCATCGTCTCGGGCGAGTTTGGTCGAACGCCGCGGGGCAACGAGCAGAAGGGAAGCCGGGATGGCAAGATCAACTGGGGTCGCGATCACTGGCCGCACGCCATGTCGATCCTGGTTTCGGGCGGCGGAAAGCGAATGGGGCAGGTGATTGGCGCGACGAACTCCAAGGGTGAACATCCGATCCAGCGTGAGCTGACGCCGCAGAACTTCCGATCGATGATTTTCCATCACTTGGGGATCGACTATCGGCAGGCGTTCGTTGATCAGGCCGGCCGACCGATTCAGATTTCGTATGGCGACCACATTCCAGAACTCGGCTAATCCGTCAGATCACCAGGTCCATTTGAAGAGGGGCTTGTTTGGAATCTGCTTTGAATCTGACTGCGCCGGTCGTTAGGCTCTGGCACGCGCTTGTTCCCCTCAAAATCGGACCGATTGGACGGCGAAGACGTGACGGAGAATCCATCGACTGCCCTGCCACCTGAGGCGAGCGTGCCATCGCGCGTCGAGCAGATGGTGTTGGATGTGGAACGTCAGTTTCGAGAACGCGATTCCGGTGCGTTCTTTGTTCTGCCACGCGTGGTCCGCCGGGTGCTGCAGAATGAATTGAACATCACCACCACCTGGCTTCCTCCCCCGCATCGCAAATCGTGCGTGGTCGAGCGGGACCAGTTGTTGTGGCTGGTCGCCCGGGACGAACTGGGCGTTGAACCGGATGCCGTGCTTCCGCAGCGGTTGATTCTGATCGCCCGGCCCGAGGAAGACCGACTCGTCAAATTCTCGCGCGAGGATTTACTGCGGTACTACTGGCGGCTGCTGTTTCACGCGCGGATTGATTTTGAACTGGAACTGAAGACGTCACCCAACCGGATGTCGGCGGCCGAACTGCGCCGCCGAATTGATTGGCTCGGACAGTCTCAGTTTGACGAGATTCGGTCCGTGATGCGCGCCGAGCAGATGCTGCGGCGCCCGGACGATTACCGACATGTCTATGCCGAGTTTGTCGCCGTCTACCAGGAACTGCGTGCCTTTGCTCCGACGTTGCTTCAACTTTATTTTCCCTCGCTGGGATCGGACGAGGCGGTGTTGAAGACAATCGGCCCCGATTGCGATGCCGCCACACTACTGGAGGCAACTCGGCCGAATGAATTGCCTCTGGCAGCGCCGGTTGCGGTCGAGCCAACAGAAGTTCCCGCCGTGGAAGTACTGCTGGAATCGACTCAAATCAACCTGGCGTCGCGCTCACCAAGAAAATATGCCGCGCTGGTACGACGGGCGCAACGCCTGCGCGTGGCGGGAAACAACGTCCGGGCCGCGCTGGTTCGACGACTTGCCTTCGATTTTGCGCCGCTGGACCAGATGGCCACCGCGAAACAGGAATTGATCCAGGAGATCGAATTCCTGGTGTTGCGTCTACAGGCGGCGCTGGAATTGACGGACGACGAGGTTCGCCCCTGGCTTGCGATGTGCGAACGACTGCTTCCCGCGGCCCGGCATGGATTCTGGAACGCGAACGCGCGATTGTTGTATGACCTGCAGCAGGTCTGTCTGGACCACGAGCAGGAGATCTACAAGGTTGATTTGATGCGGTGGATGATCAGCCGCGGCAAATCCCCCCTGAAGCGGCCTCTTCCGAACCAGCGCGTGGTTCTGATGTCCAAGCATTTGCGGAGCGCGGCGCTGCGCGTTCCCGCTGTGCTGATTGACGAGCGTGGACGGCATGAACTGAGCGAGCTGCTGCATGCCGCCGCGCACGCGGCGGAACAGATTCTTCGCAAGCGGTTTGAGCCGTTCGTGGCCTTGTCGTTGAACGAAGTCGGATTTGTCCCCCATTCGGTTGTGGAGCGAGTTGCCTTCCGCAAAATGACGAACGAACTGCTGGACGGAATCGTTCAGCGCGGATTCCTGACGATCGGCGACCTGCGCGACTCGATCTCGCGGAATCAGTTGAAAATGCCCGACCTGACAGGGGCGCGCGAGTTTTTCTCTGGCGATCCGTTGCTGCGGGCCGACCGCAAGTTCTCCAGTGCGCTGGATGGCGTCTACCAGCGAGGTCCATTCTATCTGCGATGGTTGCAGCGGTTGAATGCCCTGACGTTCGGCATTCCCTGGGGTCGAGCACTGACGAAGTACATTGCGCTTCCATTCGGTCTGGCATTTATATCGTTGATGGCCGTCGAAGAAATCGCACACCTGGCCATGAGTGCGATTCCCGCAGCCCACGTCTCAGCAGAGACTGCCGCGCCCGCAACGGATGCGGTCCCGGCGGAAGAACCGAGTTTGGAAACCCCTGCGTCGAATGAGGCGCCTGCACACGACGCCGAGGGCTCGACGGCCTCGACGCCGGCCGGCCCGGATCCTCTGCCGGGTACTGAGGACGCTCCTCCAGTTGACGCAAGCGCTGAGCGCGGGAATGACACGAACGAGTTGACGCCTACGGCGGCAACCGAGGGGCATTCCGATTCCACACATCCTGCTGACAAGGCTCATGAGACGTCAGAGGAACACCACGCGGTGCGGCACCACTTGATTTACAGCCGCACGAACATGGTGATCCTGGGCTGTATCATCTTCGTGCTGATCCATGCTCCGAAGGTTCGGCACCGGATCGTCTGGCTGTTGAAGAAGAGCTGGAAGCTGCTGCGAGTTGCGTTGATTGTTCTGCCTCGGCGGATTGCCACGTTACCGCTGGTCGCCTGGTTCATGAAGAGCTTTCCCTTCATGCTGCTCAGGCGGTTTGTTCTCGCGCCGGTCGTCGTGACAGCGGTATTCTGGCTGCTGCTGCCGGCCATGGGGTATTACGGCCCGCTGAATCAGTGGTTCGGTCTGGCCATTTTCCTGGCGTCAGTGCTGATTCTCAATTCGCGGGTGGGTCGCGATACGGAAGAGTTGACGCGCGAGTTCCTTGGCCGCTCGTGGTATCGGATTCGCGTTCATCTGCTGCTGGGAATCTTTACGCTGATCATGGATGCCTTCCACTGGCTGATGGATTGGCTGGAACGGATCCTGTATGCGGTCGATGAGTGGTTGCGGTTTCGCAGCGGTGAATCCAGCCTGACGCTGGGCGTGAAAGCCGTCCTGGGGCTGGCCTGGTCCGTGGTACACGGTGTCATCCGGTTTTGCGTGACGCTGTTGATTGAGCCGCAGGTCAACCCGATCAAGCATTTTCCCGTCGTCACCGTATCTCACAAGTTGCTTCTGCCGCTGGCGCTCACCAGTCACCCTGCGACAATTCCGTCGACATTGGCGAGTGGGTTGCTGCAGTTTCTGACGATCGTCGGTCCGCTGTTTGGATCGAGCAAGCCCCTGTCGGTGGAAACGGCAAACTGGGTCATGGCGACCGTCGTCTGGGGGATCCCCGGGATCTTTGGATTCCTGGCGTGGGAGCTTAAGGAAAACTGGAAGCTCTATGCCGCGAACCGGAGCCGGGATCTGGAGCCGGTCTTGATCGGCCATCATGGGGAAACGTTGTTGCGGCTGCTGTGTCCTGGTTTCCATTCGGGGACGGTGCCTCGACTGTTTGCCCGCCGTCGTCGAGCCGCTCGCAAGTCGGCCCAGAATGTACAAGCCAGCAAGGTGGCCTATTTCACCGAGAAGCTGAATCACGAAGCTGAAAGCCTGCAGCATTTCGTGGAGCGCGAACTGGTGGGTGTGCTGAGAGAGAGTCGCACCTTCCGTTCCAGTTTCCTGTCGATTGGACGGGTTGAACTGGCGACGAATCGTGTCTTGGTCAC
>Ga0265327_10001719_pt1 | contig 25987 bp, 24 predicted proteins | sample 41621metaG_FD_202089 | JGI IMG/M metagenome (GOLD analysis project Ga0265327, IMG submission 202089) | Rhizosphere microbial communities from Carex aquatilis grown in University of Washington, Seatle, WA, United States - 4-16-21 metaG | ecosystem: Host-associated > Plants > Roots > Rhizosphere...
CTCGGCCTCCAGCCGAAGACCTACGAGGTGCTCGGTCAGCACATTCCCCACGTGGAGATCCCGGTGGCACCCGGCCGCGATACGGCCCGCATGGTGACCATCGCCGCACTCGACCAGCAATTGAGACGTCTGGGCTATAACATGGCGGACGAGTTCAACCAAAAGCTGCTCACGCACATGGCGGGGGGATTCTAGAAAGGCAAAGCCATGCAGGATCATGCGGAGCCCCCACCGGCTTTGACCCGTGGATTCCGGATCGTCCCATTCGAAGTCGGGGCGCAGGGTTTCATCGTGAAAGAATGGTACACCCGCGGCGAGACCGTAGAGCTAGTCCTGATTACGGGCTTTTTCCTGATCGTGGGATTGCTCGGGACGCTCGCCATGCTTTCGCTTCTTTCCGGTGCGCGGAACTTCCCGGGAGTGAGCCTCATTGGGCTGATGATGACACCCTGGCTGCTGATCGCAGTATGGGCATCCAGCCGTATCTTCACGCGGCGGCTGGTGCTTTTCCATCTGGACCCGACATGGACCTTGGAGACGCGGAGGACGGTCGGGCGCTTTGTTTTGCGGCGGAACGTACTGCCACTGTCGGCATTCGGGGAAGTTTACCTCACCTCGTCTCACGGCACGAAAACCGGCTGGTCCCATACGGTCGGCTGTCGTCGGGGAAAGTGCGAAATGAACCTCACTAGAAGCTCCGACCGCCGCGAAGCCATCGCTTTCGCCATTTGGCTGGGCCAACAGCTCGGGCTGCCAGTGGTGGACCTGCCGGAGGAATTGCCACCACGATCCAGTGCCGCCGATGCGCCAAGACCGGTTGTCCGCACGATCTCCGACATGCAAAATCCGCGGCATACCGACACGGAATTGCCCGGCGGCGAGGCGCGAAAGTGATCCCATTCCCCTGCCGCACATTTTTCCCTTGGAGTCTGGCGAAACGGCTCCCTACACTCCGCCCGTCGCTCCACCCAAGGCGACTTACCCTCCATGGCTCGCAAAGACTTCACCATCATCAACAAGCTCGGCATCCATGCCCGGCCCGCGGCCCAGTTCGTGAAAACCTCGAACCGGTTCCAGTCGGAAATCCGTGTTGAGAAGGATGGCGAGGAAGTCGATGGCAAGAGCATCATGGGCCTCATGATGCTGGCTGCCGGCCATGGTTCGGTCATCGCCGTGACCGCGGAAGGTCCGGATGAAGCGGCCGCGCTCGACGCGATCGCCGACCTAATCTCCCGGAAGTTCGAGGAGGACTGAAGAAAGCGGCGGCGTTTTTTCGTTTTCGCTTTCTTATTACCGCCAACGCCGGCGTTTCGGCGCGGCGTGGAGGAGAATGCCGCCCATGATCACGGCCAGACCGGTGAGACCGAAGGCATCCGGCGGACGGATGCCGATGAGCACGGCTTCAAACAGGAGCGTGAAGAGAATTTCCGCCGCCTGCGTGGCCTCGATGGCGGCCAGGGCCTCCGGATCGTGGCTGACCAATTGCGCGGCCGCGTAGAACATGGGCGTGGCGATCACGCCGCAGACCGCCACGATGGCCGAGCCGGTGAGCTGGGCCTCGGGCGGCCAGCCAGCCTGGCACCAGCCCCAGACGGCGAGCCCGATCCAGACGGGCAGGCCACCCACGACCATCGCGGTGAGGCGGATCACCGCATCGGGCCGGAGATGCCGCCGCTCCATGAGCTGCATGCTCATGCGGTTCCCCACCGGCTGGGCGGTGGCGCTGACGAGCACGAGCACCAGCCCCGCCAGCACAGAGTGCAGGTCCATGGAGCGGGCCTGCCCCACCTGCAGCAACATCACCCCCACCACGATCAACGTGCTATAAAACAGGGCCCGACGGGGGATCCGCCGCCGGTGGTCCCGATAGAGAACGGGCGCGAGCACCACCCCGATCACGATGGCCACCGGCCACGAACCCGCCACCACCCACGCGGGCGAGAGCGAACAGGCAGCCACCATCGTGGTGTAGAATATGCCGCAACCCACCGTGCCCCACAGGACCCATCCCCACGGCGCGGCCTTCCAGGTTTCCCAAAACTCCCCCCACCTGCCGCGGGCGACGAGGATGCCGACGAGCATCGGCAGCATCATCAGAAACCGCAGGGCCGCCGTCCACGCCCAGTGGCCATGAGCCTGGGCCATCTGCCGGCTGAGCACGAAGCTGACGGAAAAAAACGCCGCCGCCAGCATGCCCAGCCCCAGCCCGCGCCATAGGCGGGATTGAGAGGATTCCGGGGTCATGCCGGATCAGCGGACGGTTTCATGGACGGGGGACAAAAGGAATGACGGAGCAAACGAACCAGATGGAAGGGCGGCAGGGCAACCGGTTTCGGGAAATCTGTGAAATCGGGGGAAATGCTGGTTTTCCCGCCTCTCAATCCGGGCTCGAATTGTGCTTTCACCCCGCGCCGCGCCGTTCATCATCCGGGCCGAGCATGGCCGAACACGCAGTCGAACCGGAAGTCATCTATCAGGGGATTCCCGCGTCGCCGGGGATCGCCATTGGTCCGCTGCACGTCATGGCCCGCGGGTTTTCCGCGCCGGAGGTGTATGAAATCGAGCCCTCCGAGGTGGCGCGCGAGCAGGAGCGCTTCCACTCCGCCCTGGATGTGACGAAACGCCAGCTCGGCGAGTTGCAGCAGCGGCTGGAGTCCCTGTCCGGGGGCAAGGAGAGCGACATTTTCGAAGCCCACCAGATGCTGCTCGAGGACCGGGCGGTCGTGGACCGGGTCAGCGAGGCAATTTCCGACCGTGGCCAGAATGCCGAGTATGCGTTCTACGCCATCATGCAGAACTTCCTGGAAGCGATGCGCCGCATCCCGGATCCGTATCTGCGCGAGCGCACCGCCGACATCGAGGACGTCTGCCAGCGGGTGCTGCGGAACTTCAAGGCCGAGGCCGAAGTCCGCCCGCAGGCTCCGGATGGCCAGCACATCCTCATCGCCTACGATTTCTCGCCCTCCGACACGGCCGCGATGAACCGCCGCCACATCCTCGGCTTCGCCGCCGAGTTGGGCAGCGTGAACTCGCACACCGCCATCCTCGCCCGCGCCCTCGGCATCCCCGCCGTGCTCGGCCTGGACAGCACCGTCATCGACCTCCAGACGCTCACGCCCGGCATCCTCGATGGCTACACCGGCAAGCTGATCCTCCACCCCTCCGCCGAGACGCTGGCCCGCTACGAGGCCCTCAGCGCCGAAAAAGCAAAGGTCCGCAGTGCGCTGGAGGCCATGCGCGATGCCGCCACCGACACCACCGACGGCCGCAACATCGCCCTCTCCGCCAACATCGAGCTGATCGAGGAACTCGCCCTGGTGAAGCGCAGCGGCGCGAAAGGCGTGGGCCTCTACCGCACCGAATTCCTGCTGCTCAACGGCGAGGAAATGCCCGATGAGAACCACCAGGCGGAGGTTTACACCAAGCTCGCCAAGGAACTCTCGCCGCACACCGTCATCGTCCGCACGTTGGACGCCGGCGGCGACAAGTTGCCCATCGAGCCGCTCACCGATCCCGAGCCGAACCCCTTCCTCGGCTGGCGCGGCATCCGCGTCTCGCTCTCGCGGCCCGCGATGTTCAAGGACCAACTCCGCGCCATCCTGCGGGCCAGCGCCCATGGCAAGATCGCCGTGATGTTCCCGCTGGTCTCCGGCCTCTCCGAGGTCAAGCGCGCCCGCATCGCCCTGCGCGAGTGCATGGACGAGCTCGACAAGGCGAACATCCCCTTCAATGCCGACCTGCCCGTGGGCGTGATGATCGAGGTGCCCAGCGCCGCCGTCTGCGCCGACCTGCTCGCGCCGGAGGTGGACTTCTTCTCCATCGGCACCAACGACCTCATCCAATACACCGTGGCCGTGGACCGCGGAAACCCGCACGTGGCCGACCTGTATCGCCCCACCCACCCCGCCGTCGTCCGCCTGATCAAGCGCACCATCGACGCCGGCACCGACAATGGCATCTGGACCGGAGTTTGCGGTGAAATGGCTGGCGACATCCGCCTCACTCCCCTGCTCATCGGGCTCGGTGTGGAAGAACTCTCCGTGGGCCCCCACCAGGTCCCCCGCGTCGGCCAGGCCGTGCGTTCCCTCAGCCACGCCGAATGCGCCGCCATGGCGGATGAAGCGCTCAAGAAGGCGCACAGTTACGAGATCCTCGGCCTGTCGCTGGCCTTGGCGCGGAAGTACTATGGGAATCTGTTGGATTAACCGCCTGTCCCTATGCCTATGAACCGTCTGCTCCTGTACCTTCTGCTGATCCTGGGTCTGATGATACCTGTGGCCAGAGCCGGAGATCCGCGTCTTCCTGATCGGGAAGGGGTCGGAATCGCCCCGCTCCGCGAGTATTTCGATGTCCGCCACAAGGAGTCCATTCCGGTGGAGCGGTTGCTTGAGGAAATCCCCCCCAGCAAGTCGGGAGCGAAACTGGCCAGAATTCTGATATGGGGCTCGAAGTCGTTCTGGCATCCCAACGGAGAGATCCAACTCGGCTGGACCTTGAATCTGCGCCAGAACCCCGATGGAAAGTACTACTTTTCCGATCTCTCAAACCCTTTGGTGAGAAACCGCCAGCCAATAAAAGACATTCCGAAGAACGCCACGGTGGAATATTATTACTTTGAACCGCCGCATTTTTCTCTCCGTTGACTCATCTCATCGGATCGACCGGGTGCTGAGCGGATGGCCGAGGGAGGCCGATTCAGGCAGTGACGCCCATGCAATTCCTGATTATATAGGTTCCAAAATGAGCGCTTTCCACCTTTCACCTGCCGGACTCCCTGCATCGCCGGGCCCTGACTTTGGCCAGTGACGATGGAGTGCCGCTCGACCAATTCATCGCCACCGCGCTTGCGGAGAAAATCGCGGTTCTGGATGCGGACACCTACATTCGTGAACGCGCCGCCCGCGGCAGCCGGGAAAAATTCGATCACGTCCTATCAAAGGTGCCGGACGTGGAGCCGGATGCAACCGACCGCCTTTAAGTGCGGAAGAGGGCGGTCGGTGAACGGATGTCGTCCGTCCGTCCGCTTTCCCTAGGGATGGCGGACGGACGGACGACGGGAGCCACATTTCGTGATGGAATATGGCTCGACCCACGATCAGACTGCGGCTACTGTGACAGCCGATGGCAGCGAAGACCGAAAGTCACCGGCAACTGGCCACGGCGATGCGCACCGCGAGGGTGCAGGCATCAGCCCAAAAGATGTCGCGCGCCGAATTTTTGGCTCAAACCCCACCGGAGTTCCGTGTCTCCAAGGCGGGCAGCCAACCGGCATCAGCGACCGGAAAGACCATTCCCAAGCCGAACGGCAAGCGGTAGGCGAAGCCGACTTTCTCCCCCGGCTGAAGTTTTTGAGCACCATCGACGCTCGTGGAACTGAGCATGCCGTCAGGTTTCGAGGTGGCGTAGTCGAGAAGCACCAGCATTGCAGCGGATGGATTCCGGTCGTCACGCCGCAGGGCAAGATCGGCGTGGATCAAGCCTGTCCGTCTGAATACCTCCATCGCCTCGATCTTCAAAACGAACTCTTTGGCGATGACATAGAGGTCATAGGCATCACCCGCGGTGATCGATTCGCCATCACCCAACCGACCTTGAAGGGTGGAGAGCCAAGTGAAAATGAAATCCGTGACGTGCTGGAGGCCGGGGGCTGGAGGAGGATTCCCATCGGACTTCAGGACCTGCCACCGGCATTGATGGGGTCCGCATGGTGGCACGAAGACGAGCAATTGATCCTGCTCGACGCTCGAAAACCGAACTTCAAGAAAACCGACTTCGGCACCCTGCCCATCGATCTTATTCTCGCCGATCTCACCCCGGAAATGAGGCAATTGCTGAATGTGAGCTCCGCTATCGACCGAAACGCTGGATAAGAACGGGGACCTCGCTATGGTTCAGTCGCTGTATGGACCCGGCACTCAACACGACCCGCTTCAGGCTGGCGCGGATCCTCCTCGTGCTCTCGGTGCTGGCGGCAGGTCTGGTGTGGTTCCTGCCGTTCGATGCCCTTGGTCCGAATGGGTGGGAAATCGATCCTGCTCCAACACGCGGGGCATGGCCAAACCTTTGTGCGTGTGTCACTGAGCTGTTCGAGATGATTCCTTGCAATCTGATCGCCCGGAATTTCAACCTCATTTGTGGGGCGGCGGCTTCCATCCTTGCGCTAACGATGCTGGCCGCCCCTATCTGCATCGAACTGCTGACCCGCGCCAGTCTGCTGAAATGGCTGTGGTTGTGCGCTGACGCAGGCATTGTAGTCGGATTGGCGGCGGGTTGGGATGACGGAAAATACCGGTATTTCATTACGGGTATCCCTCCGTACGTACATGATGTGCACACTCACTTCCTCATCGGGTTCTGGGTTGCCTGTGCCGCCGCTTTACTTCATTTCGCCGGACTGATTTTGATTCCATCAATCCGACCCGCGAGATCGGATCATAAAATTCCGGCATGAGCCGTCGGATCTGCCCGACCTTGGGTTTCACCCAAGCCTGCTATGAACCCGCCCCTGTAGGACGAATATCCTCAGCGTCCGGTCGGTCGGAGCGTCTCTGAAACCGGAGTGCTTGAGCTTGCTCAAGCCCACCCGCACAGGCGGCTTGCCGCCGGAAAGAGAACTTCGGAATGGTCATCAGGCAGATTGACCGGGAGCAAGCTCCCCGCCCCTTGGCGGAAGCAAGCTTCCGCACTCCGGGCCAAGAGTGCCCTCTAACTTCTTCCTTTGCGCGTCCGCCTGTTTGCGTGAATGCTCCGGCGTGAACCTTTTCGACCTCGCCCGCGAACGCTCGCTCATCCACACAACGGCCGCCGTGCTCGGCTGGGACCAGGAAACCCACCTGCCGGATGCCGGGACGGCCTACCGGGCGGCCCAGCTTTCGTGGCTGTCCACGAAGGCGCACGTGCTCTCCACTTCCGTTGAGTGGCGGCGGGCGCTGGAGGACGCCGAGGCGGCGGATGCGGGTGGCAACGTGACGCTCACCGCGAACCTGCAGGAGATGCGGCGCCAGTTCGACCGTGCGACGAAGCTGCCGGTAGAGCTGGTGGCCCGTGAATCCGAGGCGACCTCGCTGGGCAAGCACGCGTGGGCGGCGGCCCGCCAGGCGTCGGATTTCGCCGCCTTCGCCCCGCACCTCGATACCCTGCTGGAAATCGCCCGCGAAAAGGCGGACCGCTGGGGCTATGAATCGGAGCCCTACGATGCACTGCTGGACACCTACGAGAGAGGCAGTAGTTCCGCGAAGGTGGCGTCGTTGTTCGACACGCTGCGGCCGCAACTGGTGAACATCGGCCGGCTCGCGGTGGCGAATTCGGAAAGCCGCAACGTGCGCCTGCCGAACGGCCCCTACCCGATCGAGGCGCAGATGAAATTCAACGCGGCGGTGGCGGAATCGCTCGGCTTCGACTTCACCGCCGGCCGCATCGACACGACGACGCATCCGTTCTGCACCACGCTCGGGCCGCGCGACATCCGCCTGACCACCCGCTATGATGTGGACGATTTTGCGTCCTCGCTCTTCGGCGTGATGCATGAGGCCGGCCACGGTCTCTATGAGCAGGGCCTGCCGCAGGACGACTTCGGACTGCCCTCGGGCGACTCGGTTTCGCTGGGCATCCATGAGTCCCAGTCGCGGCTGTGGGAGAACCATGTGGGGCGTTCAAAGCCGTTCTGGGAGCGCTGGTTTCCCTTCGCGTGCGAGTGCTTCCCGCAGCTCGGCACGCTCGAGCTGGACGACTTTCTCGCTGCCATCCGGCGGGCGGAGAAATCGTTCATCCGGGTGGAGGCGGACGAGGCCACGTATGACCTGCACATCCTGCTGCGCTTCGATCTGGAGCGGCGCATGGTCAGCGGAGATCTCGCGGTGAAGGACGTGCCCAAGGCGTGGAACGAGAGCTTCGAGGACTTCTTCGGCATGACCCCGCCGGACGACCGCCACGGGTGCCTGCAGGACATCCATTGGTCGATGGGCGGCCTCGGTTATTTCTCCACCTACACGCTGGGGAATCTCAACGCGGCCCAGCTTTTCGCCGCCGCCTCGGCCGATCCGGTCATCGCCGCCGGCCTGGCGCAAGCGGAGTACAAGCCGCTGCTCGCCTGGCTGCGGAAGCACATCCACGCCCACGGCGGCACCTACGACCCGGCGGTGCTGATCGAAATGGCCACCGGCGCCCCGCCTTCGGCGGATGCGCACCTTTCGCACCTGTTCGCCCGCTACTGCGCCTCCGCGATCTGAAGCCCGCCATGTTCATCGTCATCGAAGGCATCGACGGCACGGGGAAATCGACCCAGGCGAAGCGCCTGGCCGAGTGGTTCCGCGCGCAGGGCCGCGAGGTGGTGCTCGACTTCGAGCCCACCTACGGGGTTCATGGTAGCAGGCTGCGGGAGTCGTTCACTTCCGGCCGTCTCGCACCGGAGGAGGAGCTGCAGTTGTTCATCGATGACCGGAAGGAACACGTCGAGACCGTCATCGCACCCGCCCTCGCGGCAGGAAAGGTGGTGATCCTCGACCGCTACTATTTCTCGAACATGGCGTATCAGGGGGCGATCGGCTTCGATCCGCAGGAGATCCGCCGCCGCAACGAGACCTTCGCCCCAGTGCCGGATCGCTTGTTCATTCTGGACCTGGACGTGGAGACCGCGCTGGCCCGGATCGGCTCGCGGGGGGATACGGCGAATGAATTTGAGAAGCGGGAGAACCTGGAGCGCTGCCGGGAAATTTTCCTCTCACTAAAGGAAGAGGCGTTCGTGCGGGTGATTGATACGACGGGAACGCCGGAGCAGGTGGCGGAACGGATTCGTTGCTCCGTTTCCAATACCGAAGGGTCGTAACGCACAGGGTCCAGCCAAGGAAGAACGGCAGACTGCCAAGCACCGGCGGCAGATCAAAATGAGCGCTTGATCCTGCGAACAACCCGATGACACCGATGACGAGAAAAACAATTCCCACGGGAATGCTCAAAACAGCGGCCACCTTGTCGAATCGGGTCATCACGGCTGTCATTGAGTAGCTGGCGGCTCGACTGAAGTCACGGAAAAGGCGGTACCGGTGGTGATGTGTGGAACCTTGCCGAAAAGATGCGGATCGTGTAGAAGCGGAATCATGGTGAACGCCCACCCCGCCACCCGTATCGCTGTGATGCAGGTCTTTCTCATTTTCGGAGGGGTCGCCAGCGTGTGTGCGATGATGAAGGTCTGGGGCTATCCGGATCCGGAGATCCGTTGGAATCCCGCCGCCATCGCCATCCGCGACTGGGGGCTGCTGTTGCTGCTGATCCCAATGGTCTGGGCTCCGCTGGCCATTCATTGGGAGAACCGGTCTGAAGGATGGACCCTGCGATGGACGGTCGTCTCAGGGTTTGGCCTGCTGATTCTCTTGTTCATCGTTCTGGCAATCACGGCGGTGCGTGTCCGCTATTTTCCTTTGATTCGTGCCGTGTAGGCAAGGTCTCGAACCCGAGGCCCGAAAGCCTGATCCATTCTTCCGGTGAAACGGCGATGCTCGGCCGCTCGCGTCTATAGATCGGGCCTTCAGCCCTCAATCTTCCCGATGGTCAAAGCCAGGCCTCGCGGCCTGGGCTGGTATAGGACGGACCGTTGGTCCTCAGAGAATAGGTCGTATGGGTCCTATAGGACCTATGGGGCGTATAGGACCTATGGGGCGTATAGGACCTATGGGGCGTATAGGCCGTGTGCGCCCTATCCCCGCTTGCGCTTGCCGATCGCGTCGGCCGCATACACCGCGATGGCCAGCCACACGAAGCTGAAGGAAACCAGGCGCGTGGCGGACATCGGCTCATCATAGACCAGCCAGCCGATGAGAAACTGCAGCGTGGGCGCGAGAAACTGGAGCACGCCCAGCGTGGTGAGCCGGAGGGTGCGGGTGGCGTAGCCGAAGAAAAACAGCGGCGTGGCCGTGGCGATGCCCGAGGAGATCACCAGCGCGGCATTTCCCGGCGTGCTGCCGAAGGCTTCGCCGAGCGAGGGCGATTTCCATATCATCCAGCCGAGGGCGATCGGGGCGAGCAGCATCGTTTCCAGCGTGAGGCCGCTGAGCGAGCCGAGCGGCGCGACTTTCCGCACCACGGCGTAGAGCGCGAAGGTGAGGGCGATGAACACCGTGATCCACGGGAAGCCGCTCACCGCCGGGATCTGCAGCGCCAGCCCGACCAGTGCCAGGCCAATCGCGGTGAGCTGCCAGCGGTTTTGGCGTTCGCCAAACCAGAGCGTGCCGAAGAGCATGTTCAGGAACGGATTCAGGTAATAGCCGAGGGCCACCTCGATGACGTGGTTGTCGAGCGTGGCCCAGACGTAGAGCAGCCAGTTCGAGGACAGCAGGAGGCCGGACAGTGCATGCCAGGCATAGGCGCGGGGATTTTTCAGGCCGGCGGCCATCTGCCCGCGCTGGCTGGAAAATGCCACCAGCGGGACGAGAAATACCAAGGACCAGAGGGTGCGCTGGGCCACGATCGAGACCGGAGGCAGGAAATGCAAGTGCTTCCAGAACACCGGCAGCACGCCCCACATCAGGAACGCGAGCAGTGCGGCAAAGACTCCGGAGCGGGTGCGGTCCACGCGGCGGACCATCGGGCGCGGGGAGGATTTTCCAATTTCAAAGTGCGGGATTCCCCCTTTCAATCGGCGGCGTGTCCCGACTGACGATTCCCCAATACGCGATGGCGCTGGCGCATGTGGCCAGCCTGCGCTCCGAAGACCCCTTTCGGAAAGTGGGGGCGGCGGCGCTCGATTTCGACAACCGCGTGATCGGTACCGCCTACAATGGCCTCGCCCCCGGCTTCGACGCGCCGGAGGGCTTCTGGGACGACCGCGAGGCGCGGCAGAAATTCATGCTCCACGCGGAGATCAATCTCTGCAGCCTGTTCCGCCGTGGCGAGGCGAAGATCGTGGCCACCACCACCATGCCCTGCACCGCTTGCATGCAAACGCTGTGCGCCTATGGCATCAAGGAGATCTACTACCGCGAGGTGTATCACGCCTCGGACGCGCCGCTGATCGCGAAGCTCTACAACATCACGCTTCAGCAGGTCACGGATTACCCGCTGGTGGGTTGAGTGGATCGCGATTGATCGGCTGATTGCCTGCAACACGTCGTCGTTTCACCGGATCCAAAACACATCCGCGAAGAACCATGCGAGCATCAGCAGGCCGACGACGAGCTTCACGACCAGCCCGGCCACGGTGCCCACCACCGAGCCCACGCCGGAGACCGTGGCGGGCCGCAATTCCTTGCGGGCAAAGGCCAGTTCAAAGGCAAACGCGCCGACGAGTGGCCCGAGCAGCAGGCCCCATGGCATGAGAAACATGCCCACAATGGTGCCGAGAAACGCCCCGAGGCCACCCCAGCGCGTGCCGCCGAACCAACGGCTGCCGGCGGCTCCGCTGTAGATTTCAAAGATCTGCGACGCCGCCATCATCCCTCCCAGCACCAGGAACGACCACCAGGCCAGCCCCGATCCCTCGCGCCCGAGCATCAGGCGGTGCGCCAGCGCGGCGATGAAAATGATCAGATGCCCCGGCAGCACCGGCAGCACACAGCCTACCAATCCGCACACCAGCAGACAGCCAGTGACGATCCAAGCTCCGACGGTGCCCACGGTTCCCCAGCCTCCCCAGGCGGCAATCATATCCCACATGCGCATTCTGATAGCGGCGAAACCCCTTTTAGGCAATCCCGGCGCGCATTTTCAAATGCCTGCTAGACCCGCCCGATCCGATCCGTAGTATCGCGCCTATGCTGAAAACCGCTTCGATCTCCGCCATCATCGCAGCCGGCGTCGCGACCGCCGACGCTGCCAAATGGTACGAGGAAATGCAAATCGGCCCCGTCTGGGCGAACACCTTCAAGGACAATTTCGATGGCAAACCCCGTGTCGCCGCCATCAAGGGCCTCCTTCTCGAGCTGGGTGATTCAAAATCCCACGCCCTGTTCGACACGGAGACGCTCCGTCTCGTGAGCGCCTATCCCGGCTTCGTTCACTGGGGCGGCACGCCGTGGACTGGCGAGCACGCGAAACTGATCGCCCTCGAGGACGAAACGCCGGTCATCATCACCGCCAGCAGTGCCGGCTGGGCCGATGACAGCGGCAGCTTCGACGACAAGCGCGCGATCCCCGGCTACGGCAATATTTCCCAGGGCTCCTTCAACGGCTTCTTCCGCAACGGCACCACCGTCGTGCTCGACTACACCGTGCTCGGTAGCCGGATCCTGGAAACCGAGTCCGCCAAGGATGGCTCGGTGACCCGCAGCCTGGAAGTGGACGCACCCAAGTCCGACCTCATGGCCGATCTGGCCGATGAGAAGACTCCCTTCACCATCGCCGCCGACGGCCACTCCGCCAAGTCGGGCGACGGCCTCTCCGTCGTGCTGAAAGGCGACGCCAAGCTGGCTGCGGATGCGACGAATGCCAACCGCCTTGTCCTGAAAATCGCGAAGGGCTCAAAGACCGTCGGGATCCAGATCGCCTTCGCCCGTGGCGCGGAGCCGGCGGTGGCCGCCATGCCTCCATTCGCCACCCTGATCAAGGGCGGTGCCCCGCTCTGGAAGGACAAGATTGTCACCGAAGGCAAGGTCTCCACCGATGACAAGGCCCCCTACGCCACCGACGTCGCCACCCTGCCCACCAACAACCCGTGGAAGGCGAACCTCCGCTTCGGCGGCTTCGATTTCATCGACGACGACACCGCCGCCCTTTCCGCCTGGAACGGTGACGTGTGGACCGTCAAGGGCCTCAAGGGCGACTGGAAGAAGCTCACCTGGCAGCGCATCGCCGCCGGCATGTTCGAGCCACTCGGCGTCAAGTATGTGAAGGGCCACCTCTACGTGAACGGCCGCGACCAGATCACCGAATTGATCGACCTCAATGGCGACGGCGAGATCGACCAGTACAAGGTGTTCAACCGCGACGTGCTGGTGACCGAGAACTTCCACGAGTTCACCTTCGATCTCCAGACCGACAAGGCCGGCAATTTCTACTTCTCCAAGGCTTCCCCGGTCCGCTCCGGTGGCCGCGGCTTCGACAAGATCCTGCCGAACAACGGCACGATCATGAAGCTCTCTCCTGATGGCAAGAAGCTGGAGGTCGTCGCCACCGGCCTACGCGCCCCCGGCGGACTCGGCATCGGACCCAACGGCCAGGTCAGCGCCGGCGAAAACGAAGGCACCTGGGAACCAGCCTGCAAGATCAGCCTGGTTCAGGCCTCCGACCTGCCCGTCTTCTTCGGCTGTGAACCGAGCCGCCAGGAGATCGGCAAGGACAAGCCCTACACCGAACCGCTCTGCTTCCTGCCGATGGACACCGACAACTCAAGCGGTTCCCAGGTCTGGGTGCCCGAAGGTGTCAAATTCGGCGTGAAGGCCGGTGAGATGATCCACCTTTCCTACGGCACCTCCAGCGTGTTCCGTGTGCTTCCCCAGATGGTCGGCGACAAACTCCAGGGAGGTGCCACCAAGCTGCCGATCAAGCTCCAGTCCTCCGCAATGCGCGCCCGGTTCGCCCACGATGGCTCGATGTATGTCCTGGGCTTCCGCGGCTGGCAGACCAATGCCGCCACCGAGTGCGCCTTCCAGCGTGTCCGCTATACCGGCAAGCCGATCCCGAACCCCGAGAAGTACGAGAACACCAAGACCGGTGTCCGCCTCCAGTTCGCCCAGCCGATCGATGAAGAGGTCGCCAAGGATCTCTCCAGCTACTCGGTTTCGCGTTGGAACTATGTCCGCTGCGAGCAGTACGGCTCCGGCGAGTTCTCGGTTGATCATCCCGATGAAGCAGCCGAAAAGGCCGCCCTCACCGTTCCTTCCAAGGACAAGGTCGCCAAGCGTGACCAGGTCAAGGTGACCGGCGCCAAGCTCCTGCCCGATGGCAAGACCGTGGAACTCGAAGTCGAAGGTATGAAGCCCTGCATGCAAATGCGGGTGAACTACAAGCTCGAGGACAAGAACGGCTCCGAGATCAAGGGCGACGTCTGGTCCACCATCTACAAGCTCCCATAAGGCAGCGGGGACGCCTCCGTCCCCCTTCGGATCCTGTTTCCATTGAAAGGAGCGAGCGCATTCCCGCTCGCTCCTTTTTCATGCAATCCTTTCTGCCATTTTGCGACATTCCCCAGATTCGCGGTGTCAATTACCGGTGAATCCCCTAGCTTTCGCCCATTGTATCTACCCTGCCCGCCATGACCCGACCCTCAGTTGTTTTTGCCCTTTGCCTGACGGCTGCCCACGCCGAATTGTCCGCCGCGTTCAAAGCCGGCGAGGCCACCGATGCCCGCCTCGACCGCCTGCCAGCCATCCTGGTGAAGGCCGGCGAGTCCGCCACGCCGTTCCTCGCGCCAGGCCCCTTCGAGGTCACCTGGGCAGGCAAGCTGCTCATCAATGAACGCCAGCGCCTGACCTTCTCGTTCGAAGGCACGGGCTCCGGTGCTGCTCTCACCATCGATGGCAAGCCGGTCCTTGAAGAGACCGGAGCGCTCGGCGCGAAGTCCTCCGAAAGCACCCGCCTGAATCCCGGCGAGCACGATTTTTCAGTCACCTTCAAGAGCCAGCCCGATGGCTCCGGCCGCTTCCGTCTGTTCTGGGAAGAGAAGTCCTTTGCGAAGCAATCGGTGCCACCGAATGCCTTCAAGACCGAGTCCACGGACGCCACGACCCTCGGTGAACTGCAGCGCCAGGGCCGCCTCCTTTTCACCGAGAACAACTGCGCCAAGTGCCACGTCGCTGCGGCCGGATTCGGCGCCACGCCGATGCCGGAGACCGGGGAATTTGCCCCGCTCCTCGCAGGCGAGGGCGAGCGGGTCGATGAAGGCTGGCTGAAAAAATGGATCGCCGCGCCGCACACGATGCGCCCGTCCACCCGCATGCCCGCCCTTGTCGATGGCAGCACCGATGCCGGCCGCCAGCAGGCCGCCGACATCGCCGCATTCGTGGCCTCCCAGAAGATGGGTGGCACGGAAGGCAAGGCCCCCGATGCCAGCCTCGCACAAAAAGGCGGCGAGAGCTTCCACACGCTCGGCTGCGTGGCCTGTCACACCCGTCCGGACCAGACCGAGCCGGACCTTGAGCACAAGCGCATCCCGCTCAACAACGTCGCCACCAAGTTCAAGCCAGGCGCCCTTGTCGCCTTCCTGAAAAAGCCGGATGCCTTTCATCCCTTCTCGTCGATGCCCGACTTCCGGCTCAACGAGGACGAGGCCAATTCGATCGCCGCGTTCCTGACCACGGCCTCGGCCGGCAAGGAAACCAAGCTGACCGGCACCCTGCCTGCTGGCGATCTCGCCCGTGGCGAGGCCCTCGTCAAGTCGCTCAACTGCGGCTCCTGCCACCCGGGCATGCCGATGGCCGCCCAAGCCTCCACTCCAGCCCTCGACGCGATCTTTGCCAAAGACTGGACCGCCTCCGGTTGCGTGGCTCCTTCCGCCAAACGCGGCAAGGCACCGGTGCTGAATCTCAGCGATGCCGAGCGCACCGCCCTCGTCGCCTTCTCCAAGACCGGCTCGAAGCCCCTCACCCGTGACACACCGGCGGAATACACGCGCCGCCAGATCACCGCCCAGCGTTGCGTGGCCTGCCATGCCATTGACGAACACGGTTCCCTGCTCGACACCGTCCACAGCGAAAGCCGGCCGCTCGTCGCCGATCTCAAGCATCTCGACGAACGCGTCTCCCAGACCCGCCCGAATTTCACCTACCTCGGTGAGATGCTGCATGCCTCCTACATCGAGACGATGCTGCAGGGCACGGCGGAACCCCGTCCGCGCCCGTGGCTGCTGATGCGCATGCCCGCCTTCCACAGCCGCGCCAAGGGCTTGGCGGAAGGCTTCGCCCGCCTGCATGGCATCGAGCCCGGCAGCCCCGCGCCGGTCACCGTGGATCCCGCCACGGCGGCGATCGGAAAGTCCCTCCTTGAGGCGAATGGCTTCGGCTGCGTCACCTGCCATGCCATCGGCAAGGCAGGAGCCACGGCGGCTTTCGAAGTCGAAGGCGTCAACTTCCAGCTCAGCTCCGACCGCATCCGCGAGGAGTATTTCTACCGCTGGCTGGCCAATCCCAATGCGGTCACGCCGGGCACCAAGATGCCGCGCTACGCCGAGGGCAACCAGTCGCAGCGCGGCGACATTCTGGATGGCGATGCCCATAAGCAGTTCGAAGCCATCTGGGAATTCCTGCATCAGAAGTGAATGTCCACCCCGCCTGAAGTGTCACCACTTCAGCTACCCAACGAAAAAAGCCGCGGGCATCCCCGCGGCTTTTCTTGTCATGGCAGGCACCAGCCCGGTTACGGAGCTTTTGCGAAAGGGTTCGCCGTATCGCGCTTCTCGATTTCCTTCGGCATCCAAGTCCACGGATCGGCACCCTTCGGCGTGTAAACCGCCAGGCCGATCACGCCCACGTTGCGCGTATCACCGCGGCTCAGGTTCGCATACGAACCGGACACCGATGAGAATTGGAACGCCGCCGCCGAGTTGTAGCCCGTCCGGTAACCCGGCACTTCCAGCGTTTCTCCTGCGGGCACCACATAGCCGCGCTTGGTCACGCTCGCGGGCTTTCCGTCCTGGACGTCCAGGCCATCGACGCTGAGCACCACCTGGAGGTCGCACTTGCAGCGGTTGTGCAGCACGATCGTGTAGGTGCCACCGTTCTTGCCTTCCACGAAACGGCGATAGCTGCTCGCACCGTGCGAATATGAACGATAGGTCGGAAGGAATCCGAAGTTGCCCTTGATCCCCCACTCGATCACCTCGCCCGCGGCGGTCTGGAATCCGCTAATGCTGTCATCCAGGGCTCCCATCGCCTTCAGGCCGTCGTGGTCGTTGTAGAAGATGGCGTCCACCCCATACGGCTTCGCGGTGGCACGCTCGAACGCCGTGTTCGGCATCGGTGACTTGATGCTCCGTCCGAAGGTGGTAGCGAGTCCCGGCCGCTCCTTCTTCGGCGTCGCGAATGCCTCGGAGGAGTCTACGCCGCTACCGGATCGGCTTGACGGAATCATCCCGAATTGCCCACCGCCTTGGCCTTCCGCCGGACCATTGTGCGGCATCTTCGCGCTGTCGGCATATGGGGAAACGAAGCCTCCGCTCCCCCGGCCCGAATTGCTCACCTCGCACGAGCTAATAGCCCAAACCAATAAACCCGACACCGGCATCAGCCATTTCATTTTCATGATGCTGGAAAAACAGCATTTCAAACCTTCGACGTCAATATTTAATGCTGCATTTCCAGCATTTTAATTGCCGCTTTCCCTGCATCTGCCATACTACGGCCATGAAGCGTTTGGAAAACCAGCTCTCCCGCCGCGAGCGACAGGTGATGGACATCCTGTTCCGCCTGGGTAAGGGAACCGCCCAGGAGGTACTCGATGAGCTGCCGGATCCGCCCAGTTATTCCGCCGTTCGGGCGCTGATGGTGACGCTGGAATCCAAGAACCTGGTGAAACACGCCAAGGAATCGCGCCGTTACATCTATAGCCCCGTAGTTCCCGAAAAGCGCGCCAAGCGCTCGGCGCTGCGTCAGCTTCTCGCCACCTTCTTCGAAGGCCGCCCGGAAAACCTCGTGGCCTCGCTGCTCGATCCCGAGGACCAGCAGCTCAGCCAGGAACAGATCGACAGCATCCGCAATCTCATCGAACCGAAGTAGCCGCCGCCATGATCGCGATTCTCCTCTTCCCGCTCTTCGCCGCCTTCGCGGTGTGGCTCGCCGGTCGCCATGACACCGCCCGCGATCCGCGCCTGACAACCCTCGCGCTCGCCCTGCTGGCGGTCTTTCCCTTGCTGCTGCTCCTGCCGAAAATTCCGCTGCTGCCAGCCAGCGACTCGCCCGCAGTTGCACCCTCTCACTCCATTCTTCCGAGCTGGCTGTTGCCCTCGCTCTGGCTGGGCGGGTTCCTGGTCGCAGTGACCAGACTCGGTCTCTCGGCCCTTGGTCTCAGCCGCTGGCGCCGACGCTCGACCCCTCTGGGCCAGGCCGCCCCCGGCGTGGAACTCCGCCTGCTCCGCGGTCTCCATGGCCCCGTCGCCGCCGGGGTGCTGCGCCCCGTCGTCTTCGTGCCGGAAACCTGGACGTCGCTCGATGAAGCCACGCGGCACACCATTCTCCTGCATGAGCTCGCGCACCATCGCCACCGCGATCCGCTGCTGCGCTGGCTCGCCGCCTTTACCGCCGCCGTGCATTGGTTCAATCCGCTGGTCCACTGGATGACCCGCCGCCTGGCGCTGCAATGTGAGCACGCCTGCGACCGCCACGTGGTCGCTGCCGGCATCCGCGCCGATCATTACGCCGAGCTATTGTGCCGCTTCGCCACCGCGCGAGCCCTACCCGTGGCTGGGCTCGCCATGGCCGAAACGTCGTCACTCGAAAACCGCGTGCGCCATCTCATGACACCCCGTCACAACCGCGGATTTTTCACGCTCTTCTCCCTCGCCGCGGTGACCGTCTGGAGCGCCGCACTCCTCGCCCTGGCCGGACATCGCCCCGCCCCCGCCAACCTTCCCGACGCCGCCGAGGTAGAACTCCGGCTGACGGCGAATCCGTTTCCGGCAGACTGAGTAGCCCGGAAAATTCTGGATTCCGGGCTCTTGTGTCTGGCCGGAGGCCTCACGGTCTCGTCATCCGCTCCGCGTCGACCCATTCGTCGAACTGCTCGGCTGTTAGATAACCACTCGCCACCGCGGCTTCCTTCAGGGTCGAGCCGGAATGGTGCGCCTGTTTGGCGATCGCCGCCGCCTTGTCATAGCCGATGTGCGGGTTCAAGGCGGTGACCAACATCAGGCTGTTGCGTACGTATCCGGCCACCACTTCGCGGTTCACCGTGAGGCCCGCGAGGCAATGATCCGCGAAGCTGTGCATCGTCCCCGCCAGCAGTTCCACGCTGTGCAGGAAATTGTGGATCATCACCGGGTTGAACACGTTCAGCTCGAAGTTCCCCTGGCTTGCGGCGAAGCCGATGGCGGCGTCATTTCCCATCACCTGCACCACCACCATCATCATCGCCTCGCACTGGGTGGGGTTCACCTTCCCCGGCATGATCGACGATCCGGGTTCGTTCTCCGGCAGCGCCAGTTCGCCCAGGCCACAGCGCGGTCCGCTGCCGAGCCAGCGGATGTCATTGGCGATCTTCATCAGCGAAGCCGCGAGGGTCTTCAAGGCACCCGAAGCATAGACAAACTCATCGTGCGCGCTCAGCGCCGCAAACTTGTTCGGATGCTCGGTGAAGGGCAAACCAGTCAGGCTCGCGATCACCTCAGCCGCCCGCATGCCGAACTCCGGATGCGAGTTCAACCCCGTGCCCACCGCCGTACCGCCGATCGCCAGATCGCACAGCCCGGACATCGTCTGCACGATGCGCTCGATGTCCCGGGTGATCAGCGAGACGTAGCCGGAAAATTCCTGTCCGAAGGTCACCGGGGTCGCATCCTGCAAATGCGTGCGACCGATTTTCACGATGCCCTCGAACTCGATCCGCTTGGCCTCCAGGGCTTCCCGGAAATGATGGCACGCCGGCAGCAGCGTGTGCTCCAGCTCCTGCACCGCCGCGATGTGCATGGCCGTGGGAAAGGTGTCGTTGGAGGATTGCGACCGGTTCACGTCGTCATTCGGATGCACGGGTGACTTCGATCCCATCACACCACCGGCCAGCTCGATGGCCCGGTTCGCGATGACCTCGTTCGCATTCATGTTCGTCTGCGTCCCGCTGCCGGTCTGCCAGATGTGGAGCGGGAAATGCGCGTCCAGCTTTCCCTCGATCACCTCGTCCGCCGCCGCCACGATCAGGTCCCGCTTGTCAACGGAGAGCTTTCCAAGGTCGGCATTCACCATGGCACAGGCGCGCTTGAGGATTCCGAGGGCCCGGATCAGCGGCCGCGGCATCACATCCCGGCCGATCGCGAAGTATTTCAGGGAACGCTGCGTCTGCGCGCCCCAGTAGCGGTCGGCGGGGACTTCCACGGCGCCCATGCTGTCGGTCTCGGTGCGGGTCATGGGAACACGGTAACCGAAAGCACCGATTTCGAAAGACTGCGTGTGACAACGGCAACAAGGCGTTCCCATCGTGTAGCATATAAAATCTCCCTCCGCTTCCGATTTCGTGTAACGAATTCTCCCATCCGCTTCTAAGCATCCCATGGACGACCAGCCCCAACCCGATCCCATGGAAAAGCCAGCCCCCCTGGGAGGCCTGGATCCCGCCGACCTGCTCCGCCAGGGAGCGGCCGGTGACACGCTTTTCGAAAAGGCTCCGCCATTCGTTCCCCCTTCGATCGAGGAACTCGCCGCGATCTTCCCGCGCTTCGAGATCCTCGGCCTGATCGGCAGCGGCGGCATGGGCGCCGTCTATCAGGTCCAGCAGCGCGATCTGGACCGGATCGCCGCGCTGAAAATCCTGCCACCCGCCATCGGGGCCCAGCCGGGATTCTCCGAGCGCTTCACACGCGAAGCCAAGGCTCTCGCCCGGCTCAATCACCCGGGGATCGTCACCCTCTACGAATTCGGCCAGGCGCAGGACCTCTACTTCTTCCTCATGGAATACGTGGATGGCGCGAATCTCCGCCAGCTCATGGAACGCCAGCGGCTCTCCGCCCGCGAGGCCATGGCGATCGTCCCGCAGATCTGCGACGCCCTCCAATACGCCCACGACCAGGGCGTCGTCCACCGCGACATCAAGCCTGAGAACCTCCTGCTCGACCGCCGCGGCCACCTCAAGATCGCGGACTTCGGCATCGCCCGTCTCGTTGGCACGGATCGAGACCCTGCGGCGCCCGGCGCAGCGCACTCCGCCTGTCTCACAGCCGCCGGCGGCATCCTCGGCACGCCCGCGTACATGGCACCCGAGCAACAGGAGAACCCGGATGCGGTCGACCATCGCGCGGACATCTATGCCGTCGGCGTCGTCTTCTATCAGATGCTGACTGGCGAACTACCGGGCACCCCGCTGCACGCGCCCTCACGAACGGTGCGGCTCGACGTCCGCCTCGACGAAGTGGTGCTGCGGGCTTTGGAGCAAAATCCCGAGCGTCGGTATCCGCAGGTAGGCGAAATGAAGACACAGGTGGAGACCATCGCTGCCACTCCACTCTGCACAACACCAGCCGGAAACCTGCCGACTGCACCCAATTCCACTTCCCCGATCACCACGGAAGCCCGCCTTTCACGGCTGGCGCTTGCAGGCCTCATCTGGGCCTGCCTGTTTCCATTCGTAGCGGCTTACTGGTTCAGCATCCCCGTGGTTGATCCTTTGCCTGCAGCCGACTTCATGTCCACGGGTCCGGCGATTCACCCTCCGCCCGACCCGCCCTACCTCACCATCGCGGGCGGGCTGTTGGGCTGCCTCAGCATCGTGGCCGCTCTCGCGCCCTTCGGCACCACCATCCTCGGCTGGATGGCGGTTTCAAGGATCCGTCGCTCGAACGGCAGGCTGTACGGTCTGCCGCTCGCCGTCTTCGACGGGCTGTTCTTCGTCCAAGCTCTCGGAACCTGCGTTCTTCTCGCCTTGGTCACCGTGGTGGCTCGGATGCTCATGGCGGGTCGGCCTGATTCCAAGGAATATGGGATGACCGCCCTCGTACTCCTCGGCATCCTGGCTTTGATCGATGCCAATATCTTCACCACCCGCCGCGTCTGGCATGCGGTCAACAGCATCAAGCCGACCGATGGCGAGAAGCGCGGCACCCGGCTGCGGCTCATCCTCTGGTTCACAGTTCCACTTTTTGTTTGGTTATTCGTGCCATCGGCCAAGCTCCCGACCCAGCCATCCAAAACCGTCTGGAGCTTCACGCCACCCGCTTTTCCCACGGCTCCCACGGCTCTGTCGCCATCCCGGCCACGAGTGTCAGGAAGAAGCCGCGATTCACTGCTCGCTGAAGCGCGCACCGACCTCGAAAAAGCCCGTATCGAGTTCGACGATGCCAGAATCAGCGAAATCGTGTTGGAGGCAGCCGAAGACCGCGTCGCGATCCGCGAAGCCGAAGCGAGTGGAAGCACGGTTCGAATCGCGGAAATCAAGCTCGCCTGCGCCAGACGGCACCAGGCTTTCCTGCTTCGGATCTCAGGGAAACCATGGATGACTCCGACGTACATCGAATCGGCAAGAGTCGCCGTGTCTGAAGCCGAAGCCGCGCTTCGTGATATTCTCACGGCAGTTGGCCAACCAATCGACCAGCCCTTTTTCGGGCCGGTCATCGAGCGCCACATGTGGCCGCACGAACAACGGGCTGACCGCTGCTACCTTGATCTGGAATCGGGGTCCTTCGCCATCGCCCCGGAACCAACCCCGCTCGAATGGAAGCGGGAAACGGGTGTTGACCTTCGATACGACAACAAGGGGATCGCCCTTTGGGAGGGTCGGCGGGCGGACTTTATCAGCGAGTATCTGCCATTGGAGCCGATCACCGATGATGCCCGGAGACACCATCAACTCGACTTCGAGATGGCCACCGCGGCGGATGTCAAACGGTGCCTGGGCAAGCAGCCGGACGCGGGCTCGCTCACCGACATTCAAACCAGTGCCTTTCAAACGCGCGAAGGTTCCACCGGAGTCATTCAAATTCTAAAGGCCCCCTATGGCGTGGATGGACTGAAAGTCCGCTACAAGCTGGTGCAGCAGCCTCCTTCACCGCTTTGACCATGCAGGACGGCCAATTCACCCACCACGGCGGCCTCTTCGCCACCACGCGCTGGACGCTTGTGCTCGCCGCTTCGGCACCGGGAGCTCCGCAGGCGCTGGATGAACTCTGCCGGGCGTATTGGTATCCGCTCTATGCCTATGTCCGCCGCCACGGGCGCGGGCGCGAAGATGCGGAGGATCTCACCCAGGCCTTCTTCGCTCAGTTTCTGAAGGCCCGATCGCTGGATGCCGTGGACGCCAGCCGGGGAAAATTCCGCGCCTTCCTCCTCGCCTCGCTCAAGAATTTCCTCGCGAACGACTATGACCGCCGTAGCAGGTTGAAGCGTGGTGGACACGCCACCCATCTCCCCCTCGACTGGCAGGAGGCGGATGCCCGTTTTCAAATCGCCGATGCGAGCCAGGTTCCTCCCGATCTCGCGTTTGACCGGGAATGGGCGCTCACGCTGTTGGAGCGGGTCCTGGCGATCCTTCGTGAAGAATCCGCCGCCACCGGCCAAGGCGCACGCTTCGATCATCTCAAGGCCTACCTCACAGTGGATTCCGGTGACATCCCCTACGCCGAAGCGGCCGCCTCGCTCGGGCTGGATGCCGGCACCGTCCGCGTGATCGTCCACCGCCTGCGCAAGCGCTACCGGGACCTTCTCCGAGTGGAGGTCCTTCACACCCTCGCCGATCCGACATTGGTGGATGAAGAACTGCGGACGCTTCTTGGTGCCTTTTCCTAACGCCTAGTCTTCCAGCGTGGCGGTCGTCGCGTTCACCTGGATCGTCCGGTCCAGGTTGAAGGTGGTGTAGGCGATCCGTTCCGGGGCGCCTCCATTGAAGGGCGTGGTGGTGAGCACTTCGATCGTATAGACGCCATCCTGGCCGAGCGCGGCGTCGATTCCCGTGATCGGTATCACCGCATTCTGGGGCACCGCGCTGTCATAGGAAATCGCCGTCGAAGGCAGGGCAGTGCCGCTCGTTCCCAAGGCGGGAGCGCCCCGATAGACCTGCACATAAGTCACGCTCTTCGGATACAGGTTTTTCAATTGCAGGCTGCCGTCCGTGGGGGCCGCCTGGTAGGTCCGGGCCGGATCGATGCCGGTGATCGTCGCCGTGGCCACCGGCCAGACCTGCACCGTGGCCGAACCGAACTGACTCTGCGGCGAACCGGCCGCCGGGTCGGTATAAACCGTGAACGTCTCATCCCCGATCGCCTGAGTCGGCGTGTCGGTCGGCAATCGCTGGAGGATGCCATTGTTCACAAACGTGCTGTTCTGCTGGAAGGTGAACGCATCCGTGTATTCACCGCTCGCGGTTGCCGAGGTGGGTGCATTGATCAGCGGATCATAGACCCGGTAGCTGCGCCGCACCTGCACCTGTGAGGCATACGCCGGCACCCCGGCTCCGGCGGGTTGCAGCCCCGCCACCACGATCCGCATTCCATAGGGATGGTCCGCCCGCGTCCGCGCCGGGACATGCGGATCTTCCGAAAGCGCCTGCACCGTCACATCCGGCATGAAGGTCCCCACCGTCTTCTCGTCCACCTTTACGAACTTCAGCGACGCGTTCTGACCGAACAGGGACAGCGAAAGGTCCAGTCCCAGATCCAGCACCGTCGCCCCCACGAACAAGCCCGCCCCGCCCGATGCCGGGATATCCACCTGGCTGTAGAGCTGGAAGATCGTGCTGTCGTTGGTCGGCCGCGCCATGATCTCCCCGTCCGTGGAGGTCACCGGCGTGTCATAGATCAGCGTCTGTCCGTTCACCATCTGGATCTGGCGGATGAAGTCCCCCGCGTGAAGCGGCGTCATCAGCCCCAGCAGGACCATTGAACATGGGATCGGGAATCTCATTGGGACAACATATCTTCGGTTCGTTGCATCCGGTCATCTCACGGTTTCACCACGGAAATCGGACCACCCCGGCACACCGCGACGAGCAACCCGCCCGCCTTCTTCGCCGCAGCCAGCTTGCCCGGATCCAGCGGCACCTTTCCCGCCGCCTGATCCATCGTTACCTCGAACGGGACAACCTGACCGCGGCGCTCCGCCTGAAACTCCGGCCACGGCTGAAATTTCCCGGCCGGTGCCTTCACCACCCACGAGGCCAGCTTTTCTGGCACCTGCAGCACCGCCCCCTTTGGCACCAGCGTGAAGCGTTCGCCGTTCTGGAGAAACGTGGAGTTCGACGCCAAGTCGTAGGTCCTTGTCCGCTGGTCCTCGGGGGCGATGCCGCCGAATTTCGCCGCCGCCTGGCGGGCGAGGAGTTGCTCGTCGGTCATGGCGTCCGCCACCGGAGCCGGGCGGTTGTCCGGCAGGAATTTCGGGCCGAAACCACCACCTCTGGCCGTGTCCTCGGACCTCGCCGATTGCTGTTGGGACAGCAGAACTAACAGGAAAATGAGCGGTCGTTTCATCGTCAGGCGTCTCTTTCAGTTGGTCGCCGTGAAGACCGATTCGGCGCTCGGATCGTAGCCGGTGAATGGCGGTGTCTGACCGTTCAGGTTGTAGCCGTGGTCGATGTGATAACTCACCGGAAACGCGGTGTTTTTGAGCACGTAGTTTTTTGAGATCGTCAGGGATCCGGTCGGCGTCGGCGGCACCGCGAGATATTCGCCCACCACGTAGAAGTAGCCGCTCGGATTCAGGTTGTAGTACGGAGGATCCACTCCGAGCAGGCTTCCGAGGCCGAGCCCGGCGAGATAGAAGTCCAGCCGGGTGTCCGGCACGCCGAACTCTTTCTGGATTTCCCAGCTCGCGCCCATGTAGCGCACCGGCCCCACCATCGCGGCGGGGCGATCCCCCTGCACCTGGAGATACTGGTCGTAAAAGCGCGTGTTGTTCACCTTCAGCTTCACGTAGCTGTAGGAGTTCACGTAGCCGCCCAGGCTCAGCAGAAAATTCTGCCGGAAGCGCCGCTGCGCATCACCTGGATCCGCCGTAGCTCCGGACACCAGGTCACCAAGCGTCAGGCTCCCCGCCACCCCGTAGATGCGGTAGGAATATGGCGCCCCGAGGCTGATCCCCAGTCCCAGGTTCAGCGCGTTCATCCTCACCGGTGAGGGCATGCCCGGTGCCCAGCACCACACGCTCGGCCCGGCTCGCAGCGAGGCGGGACACAGGGCGACGGCAAGGCTGGCGAGCAGGCTCGCCGTGGTGGCATTCATGGGAGTGGATGGGTGAAGGGATACCGGGCCTGACCGCACCCGGCTCCTCCGTGACGGTGCCGGAGAGGACGGATGAGCAGCAGTTCAGCGATGGCCCGCCGCGGGCACTCGCACCCACGGCAGCCCACTGGTAACATCCAACCACCCTGTCTTCGACCGCAAAAGCCGCGCCTATTCGACCAATCCTTTATGACGAATCCATAACCCTTTCGGATT
>Ga0265327_10001721_pt1 | contig 25935 bp, 21 predicted proteins | sample 41621metaG_FD_202089 | JGI IMG/M metagenome (GOLD analysis project Ga0265327, IMG submission 202089) | Rhizosphere microbial communities from Carex aquatilis grown in University of Washington, Seatle, WA, United States - 4-16-21 metaG | ecosystem: Host-associated > Plants > Roots > Rhizosphere...
TTGTTGGTGCCCGCCGGCGAGAAGCCCAGCTGCTGGGTGCCCCAGAGCGCGGTGGCGGCCAGCTCTTCGTTGACGCCGGGCTGGAAGACGATGTTCTGTTCCTTCAGGAACTTGCTGGCCTTCCACAGGGCCTGGTCGTAGCCGCCGAGCGGTGAGCCCCGGTAGCCGCTGATGAAGCCGGCCGTGTTCTTGCCGTGCTGCTGGTCGCGCAGGCGCTGCAGCATCGGCAGCTTGACCAGCGCCTGCACGCCGCTCATGAAGGCGCGGCCGTAGTCGAGGCTGTATTTGTCGTCGAGGGTGACTGTTTCCAGCGCCTTGCGGATGTGCTCGGGTAGCGGGGCGTTCATCGGTGCGTCTCCAATTGGCTGTGCCTGGCGGCTTGGCTTGGCTTGCTGGGGGCATCCGCATTGGAAGCCGCCGCTCCATGATCGGCAAAGTGTATGCCCGCAGCCCTGACAGGTGTTTGCGTTCTTTGCCCAATCAAGTGCATAGTTTGAAAGACTCTTGCTCAAATATCAGGAAAATGGAAAGCATTGACAAGTTTGACCTCGCCATCCTGCAAGAACTGCAAGCCGACGGCAGGCTCACCAACGCCGAGCTGGCCCAGCGCGTCGGGCTGTCGGCGGCGCCCTGCTGGCGCCGCGTGCGAGCGCTCGAGGAGTCCGGCTACATCAAGGGCTACCACGCTGAGATCGACCGGCACAAGATCGGCCTGGGCGTGCTGGCATTCGTGCGGGTCGACACCGAGCGCGTCACCGCCGAGGCGACCCGCAAGCTGGAGGAAGCCATCCGCAAGCTGCCCGAGGTGATCGCCTGCCACTACATCAGCGGCACCGGCACCTTCGAGCTGCATGTGGTGTCGCAGGATCTCGACAGCTTCTCGCGCTTCGCGCTGACCCACCTGCTCAACCTGCCGAACGTGAAAGACCTTCACACCAGCTTTTCGCTGGGAGAGGTCAAGGCCAGCCATGCCCTGCCGCTGGCCCACCTGACGACGCATCGCCCGTCACGTTGAACAAAAAAGTTCGCGTATGTCTGGTGTTTTTTGAAACGTCTAAATACAATGTATTACATGCACACGCACTCGCCCAGCTTCAGCATGTCGCCCCGGAACTTCTTGGGCGCGCTGCGCCTGCCCAGCTCCATGAGCGGTCTGGGCGCGACGAGAACCAGTGCAGGCCTCGACCTGACCCGCGTCAGCGCCGAGCGCATGGAAGAGATTGCCGACGCCTGGCGCAACCGTGCGCTGGAGGGCGACCTGGCGGCCGATCGTGTCGCCGACGTGCTCGAATCCGTGGCGCGCGAGCGACGCGAGAAGGCCTCGCATTCGCGGCTGCAGGCGATCCGCCTCGGCCTGGCCTCGCTGACCAACTACTGAAGCCGGGCCGGCGCGCCCACGGTCACCGCGCTGCCGCCTTGGCGCCGCTGACGCCGCTGACGCCGGCATTGCGCGGCAGCGACCGGAACCAGTCGAGTCCGGCACTGGTGCCGCCGACGACAGCGCCCCGGCGCGGCCGGTATTCGCAGCCGATCCATCCCTTCCAGCCGCATTGGGCCGAGACCTCGTCGATGACATCGAAGAGATAGGGATGGTTGAGCTCGCCGATGTCGGGCTCGTTGCGGTCCGGCACGCCGGCGATCTGGAAATGCCCGACCCGGCCGGTCGGCAGGTACTGGCGGATCTTCATCGCCACGTCGCCTTCGACGATCTGGCAGTGATAGAGGTCCATCTGCACCTGCAGGTTGAGCGCGCCGACCGCGGCCACGATCTCGTGCGCCTGGTCCTGCCGGTTCAGGAAGAAGCCGGGTATGTCGCGGGTGTTGATCGGCTCGATCAGCAGGTCGCGGCCGTCCTTGGCGGCTTCGACCGCGGCCCAGCGCAGGTTGTCCAGGTAGGTGGGCAGCAGCGTCTCGCGCGCGATGCCGGTGGGCACCAGCCCGGCCATCACGTGGATGCGCGGGCAGTCGAGCGCGGCGGCATAGTCGAGCGCCTTCAGCACGCCTTCGCGGAACTCGGCCTCTCGTCCCGGCAGGCAAGCGATGCCGCGCTCGTTGCTGGCCCAGTCGCCCGGCGGCGCGTTGAAGAGCACCTGCTGCAGGCCGTTGGCCTGCAGGCGCGGCAGCAGTTCGCGCTGCTCGTATTCGTAGGGAAAGAGGAATTCGACGCCAGTGAAGCCATCCTTGGCGGCGGCGTCGAAGCGATCGAGGAAGTCGAGCTCGGGATAGAGCATCGAGAGGTTGGCGGCGAATCTTGGCATGGCTTGATGGCTTGCTTGCTGATGGGCTTCAGTCCGAGGCTTTAGACCGGCTGGGCAATTCGATGCCCGGGAAGATCTTGATCACCGCGCTGTCGTCTTCCCTGGCGTGTCCGGAACTGGAGGCCTGCATGAACATCTGGTGCGCGGTCGATGCCAGCGGCAGCGGAAACTTGCTGGCCCGCGCGGTGTCGAGCACCAGCCCCAGGTCCTTGACGAAGATGTCGACCGCCGAAAGCGGCGTGTAGTCGCCGGCCAGCACATGGGCCATGCGGTTCTCGAACATCCAGCTGTTGCCGGCGCTGTGAGTGATGACCTCGTAGAGGGCCTCGGCCGCCACGCCCTCGCGCAGGCCCAGCGCCATCGCCTCGGCGGCGGCAGCGATATGCACGCCGGCCAGCAGCTGGTTGATGATCTTGACCTTGCTGCCGGCGCCGGCGCGATCGCCCAGGCGATAGACCTTGCCGGCCATGGCGTCGAGCACCGCACCGGCCTTGGCATAGGCTTCGGGACGCGCCGCGCTCATCACCGTCATCTGGCCGCTGGCCGCCTTGGCGGCGCCGCCGGAGATGGGCGCGTCGATGTAGAGGATGCCCTGCTGCGCCAGCCGCTCTTCGAGCGCCATCGACCAGTTGGGGTCGACGGTGGAGCACATCACGAACACGGTGCCGGGCCTCATCGCCGCGGCGGCGCCGCCTTCGCCGAAGAGCACCGCCTCGGTCTGCTCGGCATTGACGACCACCGAGACCAGCACATCGCACTTGGCAGCGACCTGGGCCGGCGTGCCCCATGCCTTGCCGCCGGATTCGGCGAAGCGCAAGGCGGCGCCCGGACGGGCATCGCAGACGTGCATCTCGTAGCCGCGGTCACGCAGCGTGGCGGCGATGCCAGCGCCCATGGCGCCCAGACCGATGAGTCCTGCCTTGTTCATTTGATGCCTCGTGTGGTGCGCCGACCGCACGCGCCATCATAGGCGCAGGCGTCCGCGCGCGCGTGCCCGGGGCCCGGGCCGGCCGCTCGGCTCAGGTCCGGCGCAACGCGTGCCTGGCCGCATGCGCGATGCGCTTCGCGTCGACGCCGAAGAATTCGCGAAGCGCCGCGCGCGTATCGCTGCGCCCGAAGCCATCGGTGCCCAGCGTGAGGAAGCGCCGTCCCTCGGGCAGGAAGGCGCGCACGCTCTCCGGCACCGAGCGCACGTAGTCGGTGGCCGCGACGATCGGCCCGCTGCCGCCGGCGAGTTGCTTGGCGATGAAGGGCGTGCCGGGCTCGTCCGCGCCGTCGAGCGCGCGCTGCTCGCAGGCGCGGCCGTCGCGCGCCAGCTCGCTCCAGCTGGTGACGCTGAAGATCTCGGCGGCGATGCCTTCCGCGGCCAGCAGCTGCGCGGCCTTGACCACCTCGGTGAGGATCGCGCCCGAGCCGAGCAGCGTGACCTGCGCCTTCGACCCGTCGGCCGGCGCACCGCGCCAGCCGTCGAAGCGATAGCAGCCGCGCAGCACGTCGGCCTCGGCGCCGGCCGGCAGGTCGGGCTGGGCGTAGTTCTCGTTCATCAGGGTGACGTAGTAGAAGACGTCCTTCTGCTCGACCATCATCTCGCGGATGCCAGCGTCGACGATCACCGCCATCTCGCCGGCGAAGGCTGGGTCGTAGGCCTTGCAGTTGGGAATGGTCGCGGCGATCAGGTGGCTCGATCCGTCCTGGTGCTGCAGCCCTTCGCCGCCCAGCGTGGTGCGCCCCGAGGTGGCGCCCAGCAGGAAGCCGCGCGGGCGCTGGTCGGCCGCGGCCCAGATCTGGTCGCCCACGCGCTGGAAGCCGAACATCGAGTAGTAGATGTAGAAGGGCAGCATCGCCAGGCCGTGCACGCTGTAGCTCGTGGCGGCGGCGGTCCAGCTCGCGATGGCGCCGGCCTCGCTGATGCCTTCTTCCAGGATCTGGCCGTCGGTGGCCTCGCGGTACGACAGCACCGAACCGATGTCCTCCGGCGCATAGCGCTGGCCCACGCTCGAATAGATGCCAACCTGCTTGAAGAGGTTGGCCATGCCGAAGGTGCGCGCCTCGTCGGCCACGATCGGCACGACGCGCGGGCCAAGCGCCTTGTCCTTCATCAGGTTGCCCAGGATGCGCACGAAGGCCATCGTGGTGCTCATCTCCTTGCCGGCGGCGGCGACCGCGAACTGGCCATAGGCTGCGATGGCCGGCTTGGCGACCGGCTCGCAGTCGGTGGTGCGGCGCGGCATGCTGCCGCCCAGCGCCGCCCGCTTGTCGCGCAGGTAGCACATCTCGGGGCTGTCGTCGGCCGGCTTGTAGAAGGCGGCGGTGGTGGCCTGCTCGTCGCTGAGCGGAAGCCTGAAGCGGTCGCGGAAGGCCAGCAGGTCGGTGTCGTCGAACTTCTTCTGCGAATGGGTGGTCATCCGTCCCTGGCCGGCGCTGCCCATCCCGTAGCCCTTCTTGGTATGGGCCAGGATCACCGTCGGGCGGCCGACGTGGGCCGCCGCCGCGGCGTAGGCGGCATGGATCTTCACCAGGTCGTGGCCGCCTCGCTTGAGCAGGTCGATCTGCTCGTCGGTCATGCCCTGCACCAGGCGCGCCAGGGCCTCGTCCTGGCCGAAGAAGGTGTCGCGGTTGTAGCGGCCGTCCTTGGCGGCGAAGGTCTGCATCTGGCCATCGACGGTGCTGGCGAAGGCGCGCGCCAGCGCACCGGTGGTGTCGCGCGCGAAGAGGCCGTCCCAGTCGCTGCCCCAGACCAGCTTGATGACGTTCCAGCCGGCGCCGGCGAAGAGCTTCTCGAGCTCGTCGATGATGCGGCCGTTGCCGCGCACCGGCCCGTCGAGGCGCTGCAGGTTGCAGTTGACGACCCAGACCAGGTTGTCGAGCTTCTCGCGCGCGGCGAGCGTCAATGCGCTCATCGATTCGGGCTCGTCCATCTCGCCGTCGCCGAAGACGCCCCAGACCTTGCGGCCCGCGCAGTCGAGGAGGCCTCGATGCGTGAGATAGCGCATGAAGCGTGCGTGGTAGATCGAACTGATCGGGCCGATGCCCATCGAGCCGGTCGGGAACTGCCAGAAGTCCGGCATCAGGTAGGGATGCGGATAGCTGCTGAGGCCGCGCGCGCCGCTGCCTTGCGTGAAGGCCGGCGCGCTCAGCTCCTGGCGGTAGTGCAGCAGGTCGTCGGCGCCGAGCCGGCCTTCGAGGAAGGCACGGGCATACACGCCGGGCGCGCTGTGCGGCTGGAAGAACACCAGGTCGCCGCGGTGCTCCTTCGTCGCCGCATGGAAGAAATGATTGAAGCCGGTCTCGAACAGGTCGGCCGCGCTGGCATAGCTGGCGATGTGGCCGCCCAGCTCGCCATAGGCCTGGTTGGCGCGCACCACCATCGCCAGCGCGTTCCAGCGCATCAGCGAAGCCAGCTTCTCCTCGATCGCGAGGTCGCCCGGAAAGGGCGGCTGCGCATCGACCGCGATGGTGTTGACGTACGGCGTGGACAGCTCGGGCTGCCAGCCGATGCGCTGCGCACGCGCCATGCGGGCCAGCTCGTCGAGCATCCAGCGCGCACGCTCGGCGCCGTGCGCTTCGGCCAGCGCAACGAAGGCGGCACGCCATTCGGCGGTCTCGGTCGGATCCGGATCGGCAAGGGGCATGTCGACCAGCGCGCGCAGGTGGTCTTCGGGAATCGAGGCGTTCATGGACTGGAATCTAGGCTTCCTGGGCCGGAATGGGTTGCTTTTTTCGGCAGCCAGGTCGGACCATTTGCAGCACAATCTGCCGCCAAAGATCACCTACTCGGTATTTCATGCAACTGGACGCCATAGACCTGCGCATCCTCGACGAATTGCAGCGCGACGGCGCGCTGTCCAATGTCGAGCTGGCGCGCCGCATCCACCTGTCGCCCTCGCCCTGCCTGGCGCGGGTGAAGGCGCTCGAAGGGGCCGGCGTGATCCAGCGCTACGTGGCGCTGGCCAGCGCGGCGGCGCTCGGCCTGGGGCTGAACGTGTTCATCTCGATCAGCCTCAAGACCCAGAGCAAGCAGTCGCTGGCCGACTTCGAGCAGCACATCGCCGAGCACGACGAGGTGATGGAGTGCTACCTGATGACCGGCGACAGCGACTACCTGATCCGGGTCGCGGTGGCGGACATCGCGGCGCTGGAGAAGTTCATCGTCGAACAGCTCACGCCGATCACGGGCATCGAGAAGATCCGCTCCAGCTTCGCCTTGAAGCAGGTGCGCTACAAGACCGCGCTGCCGCTGCCTTCGAACTGAAGGGTGCCCTTCAGGCCGATGTCGGATGGCGGGCCCGCTCGCGCGAGCGCCGTTCGTCATCGGCATCGACCATGCACGGCACTTTTTCGATGACGGCCACGTAGGAAGCCGGCAGCCCGCATTCGCGCGCACCCAGCAGCACATGCCGCACATACCAGTCGAAGGGCAGCAGCGCCGGGTTCTTCAGCGTCGCCAGGTAGGTCAGCGCCCTGGTCGCCACGCCCGATGCAGAGGCCACGTCCACCTCGAAGGCGTCGTAGCCCTTGCCGAGGCCTTCGGCGCGATCGAGCGCGGCGCGGTCGCGCGCTTCGATGCGGAACAGCGCGCCGTGCACCTGGTCGCCCGGATCGGCGCTCGGCTCGCAATCGGCCTTGGCCGATCCGTCCATGCCGATCTTGTCGAAGACCAGCCGATGGCCGGCGAGCCGGGCGGTCTCGATGAAGACCGCCGAAGGCGCGCGGTCCGCGGCACGCAGGCGCCGGCTGCTCATGTTCGAGCCGTAGGCGAAGTAGAGGAAGGACGCGGAATTCATCAGGATGCGCTCAGGCCGGGATCGATCCGGGCCCAGCGCGGAAGACGGCGCGGAAGATCTCGCACAGAGGCGGCAAAGGCATCGCCGCAGTGTCGCCATCGTCCCACGGCGCGTCAATTCGCGCCCTTGCGCGCGAGAATCGCGCTGCACGCACAGCAGCCAAGGCCATCCCATGGAACGACGACACATCAGCTCCGGCTCGGACTTCGAACGCCAGATCGGCTATTCGCGCGCCCTGGTGGCCGGCGACTGGATCTTCGTCTCGGGCACCACCGGCTTCGACTACGCGACGATGACCATCGCCGACGGCGTGGTCGAGCAGGCCGAGCAGTGCCTGAAGAACATCGAGGCGGCGCTGGAGCAGGCCGATTCGAGCCTGCGCGACGTGGTCCGCGTGACCTACGTGCTGCCCGACGGCGCCGAGTTCGAGCAATGCTGGCCGGTGCTGCGCAAGTATTTCGGCGAGGTCCGCCCGGCCGCCATGATGATCAGCGCGAAGCTGCTGGACCCGCGCATGAAGATCGAGATCGAGGTCACGGCCCTGCGCTCATAGGCGCCTGCTTGGGCCACAGCGCCCACAGCCGCAGCGGCTGGTTCATGCGCGCCGCGATTCGACCCGCATCGGCGCCGGTGCCGGCGAAGTAGTCGGCCCGCACCGCGCCGACGATCGCGCTGCCGGTGTCCTGGGCGACCACCAGCTTGGCCAGCGGCACCGCCGGCCCCGGCGAGGCCAGCCAGACCGGCGTGCCGTAGGGAATGCTCTCGCGGTCCACCGCGATCGAACGGCCCGCCGTCAGCGGTACCCCCTGCGCGCCGACCGGTCCAGAGGACGCGTCGACCTCGCTCAGTGGCTCCTCGCGGAAGAACACGTAGCGCGGATTGCTCCACAGCAGCTGCGAAACCCGCTGCGGGTTCTGCGCCACCCACTGCTTGGTGTCGTCGGGCCAGACGCTGACCTTGGTCACGCCCTGGCTCATCAGCCATTGCTGGACGCTGCGGTAGGGCTGCTCGTTGGTGGCCGCGAAGGCGACTCGCACCATGTGCTGCGTACCGTCGGGCTCGATGATGTGCAGCCGGCCCGAACCCTGGATGTGCAGCATCAGCAGGTCGATCGGATCGGCCAGCCAGGCGATCTCGCGACCGCGCAACGCCGCCTGGGCCTGCGGCAGCGTGTCGATCTCCTGACGCGTGTACCAGGGGCGCTTGGGCACCAGCCCGGCGGGCGCCTGGTAGAGCGGATAGGGAAAGGCCGCGCTGGGCAGGCGCGAGGCCTCGAAGACCGGCTCGTAGTAGCTGGTGAGCTTGCCGTCGCTGTAGCCGCCGATCGCCTCGACCCGGTAGGGCTGCAGCCGCTGCATCATCCATTCGCGCTGCTGCGCCGGATCGGCCAGCACCATCTGGCGCACCTCGCGGCACAGGGGCGCCATCGCCGCGTTGGGGCGCGCGCAGTTCGAGACCATGGCGACCCAACCCTCGTGCAACGCGTCATCGTTGAAGCCCGGCAGGTCGGACCAGGCGACCGCGGTCCAGCGGCTCTTGGGGTGCGCCAGCGAGCCGGTCAGGGGCCCGAGATCGCGCGGCTGGGTCGGACTCGGCACGACGGTCGACGCATCGGGCTGGCGGGTGCCGGTGCTGCAGCCGGCCAGCGTTGCTACGATCGCGAGCCCAACCAGCCACAGGAGTCCTTTTGTCATGGGTCTGATTCTGCTCGAAGCCCTGGCCGCGGGCGTGGTGTTCATCCTCATCGTCTGGTGGACGATGTTCTCCGGCCGCAAGGGCGGCGAGCTGCCGGACGACATCGACGCCGACGCGCCGCCGGCCGTCCGGCCGGGCCCGCGCAAGGATTGAGGGCGCGTCGTCCGCTGCCGCCGGCAGCTGTCGGTCGGGGCCTTGCATTGCTATTGAATCGATAGCAGGACAACGAGCCCTGGCGCACTTGTTGACGAGTTCGCTCCGCCATCGTCGTTACACCGCGAAACCAGCGCCGCGGTCGGATCGGCGCAGGGCGCTGCCCATAATCGCCAGCTTCAACGCACCAGGAGAAGCCAGGCCATGAACAGATTCATCCTCGCCGCCAGCGCGGCCGCCATCGTCCTTTCGGGCTGCCAGAACATGAACGACCAGCAGCGCACAACCGGCACCGGCGCCGCGATCGGCGCGCTCGCCGGCGCCGCCATCGGCTCGGCCACCGGCGGCAACCGCGGCGCCATCGCGGGCGGCGCTGCGATCGGGGCGCTGGCCGGCGGCGCGGGCGGCTACCTGTGGTCGCAACGCATGGAGAACCAGAAGCGCCAGATGGAAGCCGCCACCCAGGGCACCGGCGTGGTCGTGACCCAGACCCCGAACAACGAGCTGAAGCTGGCGATCCCGAGCGATGTCTCCTTCGACGTCGGCCGGGCGGTGATCAAGCCGAACTTCGCGCCGGTGCTCGACCAGTTCGCAGTCGGCCTGCGCAACAACCCGAATGCCGACGTGCGCATCATCGGCCACACCGACAACACCGGCACCGACGCCATCAACGACCCGCTGTCGATACAGCGCGCCGCCGCCACGCGCGACTACCTGATCTCGCGCGGCGTGATGCCGAGCGCTTTCCGCATCGAGGGCCGCGGCTCGCACGAACCGGTGGCCGACAACGCCACCGCCGCCGGCCGGGCGCAGAACAGGCGCGTCGAGATCTACGTCGGCGAGCGAGGGGGATGAACACGCGCGCCTTCGGCGCGGTCGGTGGAAGCCTGATTTCGCGCGGGCTCAAAGGCCGCGCAGCAGGTTGGCGAGTTCGACCGCCGACTTGACCTCCATCTTGTCGAACACGCGCGCGCGGTGCACTTCGACCGTGCGCACGCTGATCGACAGCTGGTCGGCGATCAGCTTGTTCGGCAGGCCGGCGACCACGCAGCGCATCACGTCGCGCTCGCGGTCGGTCAGCTCGGCGATGCGCTGCTTCAGCAGCTGAAGCGCGCGCCGCGCCTCGACCGCGCGCAATGACGCGCCGAGCGCATGTTCGATGCGGTCGACCAGCGCGTTGTCCGAAAAGGGCTTCTCGCAGAAGTCGAAGGCGCCGCGCTTGACCGCGTCGACGGCAGTCGGCACGTCGGCATGGCCGGTGAGGAAGATCACCGGCATGGCGTCGAGCAGGCCGCGCTCGGCGAGCCGGTCGAAGAGCACCAGGCCGCTGGTGCCTGGCATGCGCACGTCGAGCAGCAAGCAGTGCGGCTGGTCGCGCAGCGGCGATTCGTCCAGCCGGGCCTCGAAGGCCTCCGCGCTCGCGAAATGCTCGCTGACCAGCCGGCGCGAACGCAGCAGCCAGGCCAGCGCCTCGCGCACGCTGGCGTCGTCGTCGACGATGAAGATCAGGGCATCGATCAGGGGTTGCATCTGGGAATCGGATGGCGTGGGCCTGCTCAGGCCACCGGCAGGGTGAAGCGAAACACGGTGCCGCGCGGCGCAAGCCGTTCGAAGGACAGCACGCCGCCGTGCTGCTCGACCACCGTGCGGCAGAGGCTCAGGCCCAGCCCCATGCCATCGGCGCGTGTGGTGAAGAAGGGCGTGAACAGCCGCGCCTCGACCTCGTCGCTGATGCCGCAGCCGCCATCGGCCACCGAGAATTCGAGCCAGCGCCGCGCATCCGCCCCGACGCTGGCGGCGCGCGCCACACGCAGCAGCAGCACCCGCTCGCCGAGCTCGGGCAGGTCCATCGCCTGCATGCCGTTGCGCGCCAGGTTGAGCAGCAGCTGCTCGACCAGGGTGCGGTCGCAGAGGATGGGCGGCAGCGCTTCGTCGAGCGCGACCTCGATGCGCACGCCGAGCTTGCGCGCCTGCAGTTGCACCAGCGGCAGTACCGCATCGATGAGCGTCTGCGGCGCCACCTTCTCGCGGGTCCGGTCGCGCCGCCTGACGAAGTCGTGCACGCTGCGGATCACCTGGCCCGCGCGATCGGCCTGTTCGGCGATGCGCCGCACCGCCATTGCGACCTCGGCCTGGCCGCCGCCCGGCGCAGAACCCCCCGCATGCAGCAGGTTCAGCGAACCGCTGGCATAGCTGGCGATCGCGGCCAGCGGCTGGGTCAGCTCGTGGCTCAGCAGCGAGGCCATCTCGCCGACCGTCGCCAGCCGGGCGCTGGCCTGCAGGCGCTCCTGCGTGGCGCGCGACAGCTCCTCGACGCGGCGCTGCTCGCTGATGTCGATGAAGGCGCTCATCCAGCCGGTCTGCGCGCCGTGGGCGTTGATCAGCGGGGCCTCGAAGATCAGCACCGGGAAGCGCCGCCCGTCCTTGTGCATGAAGACCGATTCGAAGCCCTCGCGCGGCGGCAGCGCGCCGGCCATGCGGATCGCCTGCCGGCGCTGGTATTCGTGCGCCAGGTCGGTCGGCCAGTAGGGCGCGTCGACGTCGCTGCGCATCAGCTCGTCGGCGCTCAGGCCGACCATCTCGCAGAAGGCCGGGTTGACGTAGGTGATGCGGCCCTGCAGGTCGCGTGCGCGCAGGCCGGTGATGACCGAGTCCTCCATCGCCTTGCGGAAGGCCAGCGCATCGGCGAGGTCGCCCTCGGCGCGCAGCCGCCGGCGCGTGTCGCGCGCGAGCAGCACCAGCACCGACACCAGCGCGATCGAGATGGCGGTGACCAGCGCGGTCAGCATATTGGGGAACAGGTCGGGCACGGCGCGCCAACCGTCGACACGCAGCATCAGCGTGAAGCCGGGCAGCTCGATCGGCTGCTGGGCGCTGAAGACACGGGTGCCGATGCGCCGCGGCGTGCCGATCGCCACCAGCCGGGTGCCGTCGGCCTCGCTGAAGGCGACTTCCTGGCCGCGGCTCAGCGTCGGCGCGACCATCTCGCCGAGCACGTCGCGCAGGGAGTAGGAAGCCACCAGGAATCCGGCCTCGGTCGGCACGCAGAGCTCCATCACCTCGAGGCCGTTGCCCTGGCTCGACGGCACGTAGTGGCTGGGCGAATAGGCGGGCGTGCCCAGCTTGCGCGCCGCCTCGCAGGCGAGCAGCACGTCGCCCGGCTGGCCGGCGCGCGCATCCTCGTCGAAGACGCGGCGCCGATAGGGCGTGTCGACCGCGGCCAGCGGATTGAGCGCCGCATCGCGCCATTCGAGGCGCAGCCATTCGCGGTGCTCGCGCAGCAGGCTGGCGCCGCGCGCCGACCAGGCCTCGCGGTCGACCGCGCCGACCGTGGTGGCGCGCAGCGTCTGGGCATTGCGCTGCAGGCCGCTGCGCAGGTCGGACACCGCGTCGGCGGTATCGCGGTCCAGCAGGGTCTGCGCCTGCTCGACCTCGTGCCGCCCCGCCAGCCAGACCACCGTGACCAGCAGCGCCAGCACCAGCACCGCCAGGATCAGCCAGAGGAACCAGCGCTGCCACAAGGTGCGCAGGAAGCGCAGCCGCGCGAAGGCCGGCCGCAGCGCGCGGGCCGTGGGCGGGAGCTGGAGCGGCGGCGCGGACATGGGGTCGGTGCGCAGGTGCTTGTCAGAGCACCGAATGCGTGAGTACGGGTAGTTGCGCGCGGGCCGCATCCAGCCGGGCCGCGTCGATGTCGAACAGCACCACGCCTTCGTCGACCGCGCGCTGCGCGACCACGCTACCCCAGGGATCGACCACCATCGTGTGGCCCCAGGTCCGGCGCTGGTTCTCGTGGTTGCCGCCCTGCGCCGGCGCGACCACCCAGGCCAGGTTCTCGATCGCGCGGGCACGCAGCAGCACCTCCCAGTGCGCCGCGCCGGTGGTGTAGGTGAAGGCGCTGGGCACCAGCAGCAGCTCGGCGCCCTGGCGCGCCAGCCGGCGGTAGAGCTCGGGAAAGCGCAGGTCATAGCAGACGCTCATGCCGATGCGCCACTTGTGGCCGTCGCGCGAAGGCAGTTCGAAGCAGACCGGCTCGGTGCCAGGCTCGATCACGCGCCGCTCGTCGTAGCGCTCGCGGCCGTTGTCGAAGAAGAAGAGGTGGATCTTGTCGTAGCGCGCGACCCGGAAGCCATCCGGGCCGTAGGCCAGCGAACTGTTGAACACATGCTGCTCGTCGTCGGTCTCGATCGGCAGCGTGCCGCCGACGATCCACAGGCCGAATTCGCGCGCCGCATCCGCCAGGAAGCTCTGCACCGTTCCGGCGCCGGCGGTCTCCCGCAGGGCCAGCTTGTCGGTATCGCGCGCGCCCATCATGCAGAAATACTCCGGCAGCACCGCGAGCTCGGCGCCGCCGGCCGCGGCCTCGGCCAGCAGGGCATGGGCGCGTGCCAGGTTGGCTTCGCGGGCGATGGCCGAGACCATCTGGATCGCTGCGACTTTCATGGTTCTTGTCTCCAATGGCTAGCGCGTCGGGGGCGTGACCGGCGCGCCCATCGCCTCGGCCGGTATCCGGTGCGGCACCCGCGTGATCTTCGGGTCGGTCCAGGTGCCGTCGATCTGGAACTCCTGGGTCGCGGCAAGGATCAGCGGCTTGCTCAGCACCGCCTGCGCCAGGAAGGTGCCCAGGCCGATCAGGGGATTGATTGCCGTCGCCACCAGCGCCGCGGTGCCGGCATTGATCTCCGGCACCACCACCACGCGGATATTCTGCGTCTCGCGGGCGATGTCCGCCGAACCGTCCATCAGCACCGCGGCATTGACGCCCTTCATCTGCAGGTTGTTGGTGGTCGCGACGCCGCTGGCGATCTTCGCGTCGCCGCGCAGGAAGTCGAAGGCGAAGCCCTGGCTGAACACGTCGCGGAAGTCGAGCGTCAGGCGACGCGGCAGAGCCTGCAGGCTCAGCACGCCGAGCAGCTTGGCGATGCCGGGGTCGGCCTTCAGGAATTGGCCCGACTCGACGTCGATCTGCAACTGGCCGCCCAGGCTCGCATGGTCCAGCGAGAAGGGCGAGCCGGTCCAGTCGACCGAGCCCTCGAGGCGGCCATGGCCGCGGCGCAGCACGTCCTTCATGCCAAGACGGTTGAGCAGCGCCCCGGCATCGGTGATGTCGAGCTTGAAGTCCATGCGGGTGCGGCGCTGCTCGCTGCCCGGCTGCGCCGCCCAGCTGCCCTGCGCATTGAAGTTGGCGTCCGGATTGCTGAAGGCCAGCTTGTCGAGCCGCCATTCGCGGCCGGCACCGCCGCGGTTGACCGCGTTGATCTCGGCACGTCCGAGCTGGCGCCCGAAGAGCTCGAATTCGTCGGTCACGATGTCCAGCGCCGGCAGGGTGCTGGGCTGCTCGTCGAGCAGCGACTCGACCTCGGTGGCCTCGCTCGGCGCGATCTTGAGGCGCGCCAGCCGCGCCATCAGCCGCCCCGCCTGCGCCGGCCGGTATTCGGCATAGCCGCTCAGCTCGGCGGCGTCGATGTTGGCGCGCCAGAGCGGGCCGTCGCGCGTGCCGCCCATCACCACGTCGTGCAGGGTGCGCCCGCCGACCACCAGCTCCTGCGCGCGCAAAGCCATGATGGTGGGCAGGTAGGCCGATGCGTCGTCCGCGCCGTCGGCCGGTGCCGAGGCCTCGGCCGGCCGGCCGGTGGCCTGGCTGAACAGCGACTGCCAGGCGCCCAGGTCGAGCCGCGCGAAGCGCAGGTTGGCGAACACCCCGCGCTCGGGCGGCGTCGCGGTCTCGGGCTCGACCAGGCCGACGCCGATCGCGCCGCGCAGCACCCGCGGCTCGCGCCCCGAGATGTCGCGGACGTACCGGACCGTTCCGACCTTGCCGATGTCGAAGGCGAGCTGGTCGTTGACCAGCGGCGGCGCACCGCCCGGGCGGGCCTCGCGCAGCACGATCTTCTTCTCGATGCGCAGCGGCATCGTGTCGTCGGCCGCCTTGGTCAGCGGCATCGGAAGTTGCAGGCCGAGGCCCTGCAGGCTGCTGGTCAGCTGGAACTCGGAGGCGCCGTCCTTGACCGAGAAGTTGCCCGCATAGGTGGTGCCACCGCTCACGTTGCGGGCGATGCGCGACAGCCAGTCGACCTCGCGCGCCGCGCGCAGCCCGTCGGCCGTGGCATTGCCCTGCACCCGCAGGTCGAGTTCCGGCGTGGCGCCCGAGAAGCGGCCGCTGCCGTCGATGCGCAGCGCGCCGCCCAGGGCGCGGGCCTGCACGCCGGCCAGCGAGAAACCGGCCTCGGTGAAGCTCAGCGTGCCGCGCGCCTGGGTGAGCGCCGGTGCGGCGCTTGCCAGCTGCAGGTCGTTGTCGGCCAGCACCACGCTGGCCTGCAGCCGGCTCTTGTCGAGGCTGGCCAGCGGCAGGTCGAGGTGCAGCTTGTAGTCGGCACTGCCGGTGGCGCGCATGTCCGCCAGGATCGTGCCGACCTCGCCGACCAGCGGCGCGCCGACCTTCAGCAGTTCGCCCAGCGGGCCCCTGGCCTGGGCATCGACCTTGAGCATCGGCGCGTGGCTCGACATGTCGGGGATCTGGGCATCGGCGCGGCTGACCTCGATGCCCGGCGCGCCGACGAAGCGGCCGCGCGCATTGCGCACCTCCATGCCGGCGCGCTCGAAGACCAGCTCGCCGGACAGCCCGTTGAGGGGCGGCCAGGGCGATGTCGCGCTGCCGGTGGACGGCGGCACGTAGGCGAAGGTGACGTCGGCCACCTTCGCGGCGATGCGGAAGTCGCCCTGCTTCGGGTCCATGAAGGGCATGTCGTGCAGGTCGCCGCGCACCTTGAAATCGACCGTGCTGGCCGTGCCCTTGGTCACCGCGTCGCGCACGTAGTCGCGCGTGTGCTTCGGGATCACCAGGGGCAGGTAGCGGAAGACGCGGGTGCCGTCGGCGCGGGTCAGCTGGCCCTGCAGGTCGAGCACGCCGGGAAAGCGGTCGCCGCCGCGCGACACCGCCGGATCGCTGGTCCGCCAGCTCGCCTGCGCATTGCCCTCGGCATCGACATTCGCGAAGCGCAGGTTCGACACCTGCAGCTGCGCCGCGCCATGGTCGAGCTTCCATTGCAGCTGGGCGGAGAGCCTGTCGACCGGCACAACCGGCTCCTCGAAGACGCCCGGCAGGTCGAGCGTGCCGTTGGCGATCGCCAGCGTGGCGCTGCCACCGGCCTGGCTCAGGTCGAAATCGACGGTGGCGCCGCTCACGCCGGGGCTGCCGCCGGCATCGGCTTGCTGTTGCGCTTGCTGCGGGGACTGCGTCGGGGTTTGCTGCTGCTGCTGCTGCTGCGGCTGCCGTTGCGGTTGCGGTTGCGGTTGCGGTTGCGGTTGGACTTGCGCTTCAGCTTGCGCCGACGCGATCGCCAGTCCGCTGGCCCGGCCCTTGAACTGATAGTTCTGCAGCGCGTCGGCCGGGCCCTGCCAGCTGCCGTCGATGCGCTCGACCAGCCCACGCGGCTGGTAGACCGCGATGCGCTTGCGATTGGCGTCGCCGATCGGCAGCCGGTCGGCGATCATCGCCAGCGCGCCCAGGTCGAGCCGGTCTGCATGCAGCGCACCGCGTTCCGGCGCCTGCCCCTTGGCCTGCGTGCGCTGGAAGCTCAGGTTGCCGCCCGGCCAGCGCAGGCCGTCGTTGGTGATGAACTGCAGGCGCTCGGTGGCAAAGGCCAGCGTGCCCTCGTGCAGGCTGCCCGAGATGCGCCCGGTCAGGTCGTGCAGGACCAGCGGAGGCAGGTCCTGCCCCAGCGAGGCGTCGACCCGGGTCAGCGCCAGGTCGGCCACCACGCCGGTGAAGGCGCCGTCGTTCACGTCGGCCCAGACGCGCAGCGCGCCGCTGCCTTGTCGGATGTTGGCGTCGATGTCGGTGTAGTGGCCGAGCCGGCTGACGTCGATGGACGGCAGGTCGGCATACATCTGGCCGTCCCAGCTTCGCCAGTTGCCCCGGTGCACCGTCAGCAGCGGCTGGCGGAACTGGCCCAGCAGGCTCAACCTGCCGCCGCCCCAGCCCGAGGAGGGCGTGGCGTCCAGGCGCATCGCATGCCGCAGCCCGCCGTTGCGCGCGACGAAGCTGACGTCGGTGAGCAGCAGCGGCTCGGCCTTGCGCATCTCGTCGACCCAGCGAACGATGCCGCCCTGGATCAGCACCTCGCGCTGGGCGAAGAACCAGTCGATGGCCTCGCCCTCGCCGCTCGCCTCGGCCGGCATCTCGAGGCCGGCGATGTGGATGCGGCCCTGGGCATCGCGCCGCATCTCGAGCTCGGGCCGCTCGATGTAGAGCTGCTCGAAGCTGAGGTTCCAGAGCGAGCGCGGCGACACGCTGGCGACCACCCGTTCGAGCTTCAGCGTGCCCTGGCCGTTGGCATCGAGAAAGAGCACGTCGTGCAGCTCGATGGTGGGGAAGAGTCCGCCCGGGCTGGCGCTGACCGAACCGATGCGAACCGGCACCCCGATGGCCCGCGTGGCCTGGGCCTCGAGCGCGCCACGATAGTCGCCGATTCGCGGCACAATCCAGATGTGTAGGACAACGACTGACAGCGCAAGCAGCAGCCATGCACCGATCAGCAAACCCAGCAACCAGCGCGCCGTTTCAGCGGTGATCTTGAGCAGACGTGAAGGGGAAGACGTCGTGTCGTTCATTGAGGATCGCGCTGAGTCAGGAATTATGACCGCCAGCCCAGAGCCCGGTTCCACCATGCCAGCCCTGTCGGGTCATTCGCGCTTCGTGCAGCGCTTGCGCCGCCGCTATGCCGCGGAGCTGTCGCTGCTGCCGCCGGGCGCACCCCGGCTCGCCCACATCGCCGAGGCCTACCGCGCGCTGCGCGAGCGCGGCCTTGCCGTCGGCGACGCCCTGCGCGCCACCCGCCAGTTGGTCATGGAGCGCCTCATCACCCTCGACTGCGACCAGCAGGCGCCACTGTCGGTGGTCACCAGCGCGGTCACCGAGCTGGCCGAATTCGCGCTCGACGAGGCCTGCCGCGAAGCCTGCGCCGAGCTCGAAGCGCAGCACGGCGCACCGCTCTCGGCGCAGGGGCATCCGGCACGCCTCTGGATCGTCGGCATGGGCAAGCTGGGCGCGCGCGAGCTCAACGTGTCGAGCGACATCGACCTGATCTACATCTACGACCACGACGGCGAGACCGCCGGCGACGCCGAGGGCCGCTCGCGGCTGGCCAACCAGGAATTCTTCGCCCGCGCGGTCAAGCGCATCTACGCGCTGGTCGGCGACACCACCGAGCACGGCTTCGTGTTCCGCATCGACCTGGCGCTGCGGCCCAACGGCAATTCGGGCCCCAGCGTGGTGTCGCTCGACGCGCTCGAGGAATATTTCCAGGTCCAGGGCCGCGAATGGGAACGCTTCGCCTGGCTCAAGAGCCGGGTGGTCGCGCCGCGCGCGGTGCTCGACGACGCATCGGCCCATGCGCTGCGCGGCGCGGTGCTGCCCTTCGTCTTCCGCCGCTACCTCGACTACAGCGTCTTCGAATCCCTGCGCACCCTGCATCGCCAGATCCGCGAGCAGGCCGCCCGGCGCAGCGCCGGCCGGCCCGAGCGGGCCAACGACGTGAAGCTCTCGCGCGGCGGCATCCGCGAGATCGAGTTCACCGTCCAGCTGCTGCAGGTCGTGCGCGGCGGCCAGTTCCCCGAGCTGCGCACCCGGCCTACCCTCGATGCGCTGCAGCGGCTGGCACGCGCCAACCTGATGCCGCAGGACGCGGCCGATGCGCTGGCCGCGGCCTACGAGTTCCTGCGCCGGGTCGAGCACCGCATCCAGTACCTGGACGACCTGCAGACCCATGTGCTGCCGGTCAACGACGACGACCTGCGCTGGATCGCGCAGACCATGGGCTTCGCCGACTGCTGCGCCTTCCTGGCCCAGCTCGACACCCATCGCGAGTTCGTCGCCCAGGAGTTCGACACGCTGCTGGGCGGCAAGAAGCCCTGCACCCGATGCAACGGCGCAGCCGCCACGCCGGCCGTCGACATGACCGACCTGATCGCCCAGCTGCCCGAGCCCTTCGCCGAGCGCATCAAGGCCTGGGCGACCAACCCACGGGTGCAGGCGCTGCGCGACGACACCCGCGCCCGGTTGCGCCAGCTGGTGCAGCGCACCGCCCAGTGGCTGCGCGAACCCGACGGCGAGGCACCGGGCCAGATCGGCCGGCACGTCGAGGCCGCCCTGCGCTGGGCCGACTGGATCGAGCCGCTGCTGCGCCGCGAGAGCTACATCGCGCTGCTGGTCGAGCGGCCGGCGGTGCAGGAGCGGCTGCTGCGCCTGCTCGGCTCGGCCAAGTGGCCCGCGCGCTACCTGGTGATGCATCCGGGCGTGATCGACGAACTGGCCAGCCCGGCAATGCTGGCCGGCCGCTTCGTCGCCGCCGATTTCGAGCGCGAGCTCGAAGACCGGCACCGCTCGCTCAGCTTCACCGGCGAGGCCGACGAGGAACGCCTGCTGAACCTGCTGCGCCAGGCCCATCACGCCGAGCTGTTCCGCACCCTGGCGCGCGACGTCGACGGCCGCATCACCGTCGAGCAGGTGGCGGACGACCTCAGCGCGCTGGCCGATTCGGTGCTGCGCGTGACCGCGCGCTGGTGCTGGACGCAGTTGCGCAGCCCGCACCGCGACGAGCCGCAGTTCGCGGTCATCGGCTACGGCAAGCTGGGCGGCAAGGAACTGGGCTACGGCAGCGACCTGGACATCGTCTTCGTCTACGACGACGAGGACGAGCGCGCCGGCGAGGTCTATGCCGCCTTCGTGCGCAAGCTGATCAACTGGCTGACGGTCAAGACGCGCGAGGGCGACCTGTTCGAGATCGACACCGCGCTCAGGCCCAACGGCAATTCGGGCCTGCTCACCAGCACCTTCGCGGCCTACGAGAAATACCAGCTCGGCCGAGGCGGCAACACGGCCTGGACCTGGGAACACCAGGCGATGACCCGCGCCCGCTGCGTGCTCGGCGAGCCTCCGATGGCGGCGCGCTTCGATCGCATCCGCGAGGCGGTGATCGTCACCCCGCGCGACCATGCGGCGCTGAAGGGCGAGATCGTCGCGATGCGCGACAAGGTGCGCGCCGCGCGGCCGGTCAAGGCCGGCCTGTTCGACGTCAAGCACAGCGCCGGCGGCATGGTGGATGCCGAGTTCGCGGTGCAGTTCCTCGTGCTGTCGCAGGCCCAGGCCCATCCCGAACTCGTGCCCAACGTCGGCAACATCGCGCTGCTGCAGCGCGCCGAAGCCGCCGGGCTGCTGCCCGCAGGCGTCGGCCAGGCCGCGGCCTCCGCCTATCGCGAACTGCGCCGCGTGCAGCACCGGGCCCGGCTCAACGAAGAGCCCACCCAGGTTCCGATGAGCGCGCTGATACCCGAGCGCGAGGCGATGCTGGCCCTGTGGAAGGCGGTGTTTGGCACGGCCTGAGCGTCTTCTCCTGGCCTGGACGGCGGGCGCCGCGCTCGTCCTGCTGGCAGGCTGCGCCAGTGGCCCGCGCGGCGGCCGTGACGGCGCCGAGGCCCATCCGCCGGCCAACCTCGCCCAGGTGCCGGACGCCGAACCGCGCATCGAGCCGATCCGCAGCGGCGGCGGCACCAGCAAGCCCTACGTAGTGCTGGGCCGCAGCTACCTGCCGATCACCGACGACCGGCCTTTCCGCGAAACCGGCCTGGCCTCCTGGTACGGCACCAAGTTCCATGCCCAGTCGACGGCCAGCGGCGAGCCCTACGACATGTACGCGATGACCGCCGCGCACAAGACGCTGCCGCTGCCCAGCTACGTGCGGGTACGCAATCCGGCCAACGGGCGCGAGGTGATCGTGCGCGTCAACGACCGTGGGCCCTTCCACGACGATCGCATCATCGACCTGAGCTACACCGCCGCGCTGAAGCTCGACCTGCTGCGCGGCGTGGCGCCGGTCGAGATCGAACGCATCACCAACGAGGACATCCGCACCGGCGCCTGGCGGCGCGGCGGCGATGGCACACCGGCGACGATGCTGGCGCAGGCGCAGCAGCCGGCACCTCCTCTGCAGGCTGCTCAGCCACTGCAGTCTGCCCAGGCGGTGCAATCGCTTCAGCCCATGCCGGCCGCGACAGCCGCGGCCGACGGCACGTCGGTGCCGGCAGCGATGACCATGCCGGTGGTCGCGTCGCCGCGCGCCGAAGTCACCGAGATCGCCGCCCTGCCGCCCTTGTCCGCGCCGCCGCCGGAAGGCGCGCCCTCCTCCGCCGCTGCCGGCGCCGGCGCCGGCTACTGGGTACAGCTGGGCGCCTTCAGCCAGCGCGAAGGAGCGTTGCGATTCGAGCAGCAGGTGGCCAGGCAGATGCCGGCGCTCGCCAATTCGCTCAACGTGTTCACCGAGGGCGGCACCAACCGCGTGCAGGTCGGCCCCTTTGCCTCGCGCGAACTGGCGCGCAGCACGGCGGACCAAGTGCGCAACGGCCTGCAGCTGGCGCCGATGGTGGTCGAGCGCCGCTGAGCGGCTTGCCCGGGAGGTCGCCGGGCGCCTGCCGGACAACGATGCCCGGCGACGTGCGGGCCGCTCAGGCGCCCTGGTATTCGGGCTTCGGGCCCAGCGAGCTCGCGACTTCCTTGCGGTAGCGGTTGAGCTCCTGCACCGTCTTGAAGCTGCGGTTCATCAGCAGGCTCAGGTTGTGCAGGATGCGCTCGCCGACCTTGTTCTCCCAGACCGAGTCGAACTTGATCTGCTTGTCGAGCCAATGCTCGAGCCAGTCGGGATCGGGCACGCGGCTCTGGATGGTGTCGTTCGGGAACAGCGCCTTGTTGACGTGCAGGTTGGTCGGATGCAGCGCCTGCGCGGTGCGTCGTGCGCTGGCCATCAGGACGCCGACCTTGGTGAAGGCAGCGCGCGCCTCGTCGCCGAACCTTTCCATGGCGCGCTTCATGTAGCGCAGGTAGGCGCCGCCGTGACGCGCCTCGTCCTGGCTCAGCGTGGTGTAGATGTGCTTGATGACCGGCTCGGTGTGCCATTCGGCGGCGCGGCGATACCAGTGGTTGAGGCGGATCTCGCCGCAGAAGTGCAGCATCAGGGTTTCGAGCGGCGGCGCCGGGTCGAAGTCGAAACGCACATCGTGCAGTTCCTGTTCGGTCGGTGCGTGCTGCGGGCTGAAGCGCTTGAGGTATTCCATCAGCACCAGCGAATGCTTTTGCTCCTCGAAGAACCAGATCGACATGAAGGCCGAGAAATCGCTGTCATGCCGGTTGTCGCGCAGGAACATCTCGGTGGCCGGCAACGCCGCCCATTCCGTGATCGCGTTCATCTTGATGGTCTGGGCCTGCTCTTCGGTGAGCTTGCTTGCGTCGAAAGACTGCCAGGGAATATCCTTGTCCATGTCCCAGCGGACCGATTCGAGTTGTCTGAAGAGTTCCGGATAAAGCATCAATGTCTTTCTTTAGCCGACGATTTTAGTCGGCAGTTCAGGCATGCTCGGCCCCGAAGCCGCCAGATGTGGCTGATACGTGCACCAGACGGTCACGGATTTGTTCTTTCAGTTCACCAGAGAAACAACATGCGTCGCAAACCGGGTTTCCTGCAATCGCTGCCGCTGGCGCTCGCCTTGGCTGGGCTGGTTTTTCTGCCGGCGACGGCCGGTGCACAGCAGGCGGTGGCGGTGGCCGCGGCGGGCTCGTCGGCCAATGCCACTGCAGGAGGCGGCCAGGCGAGCTGCCCGCCGATCCTGCAATACACCTTCCTGCGCCTGCAGGATGAAAAGCCGCAGGCGCTTTGCCAATATGCGGGCAAGGTCGTGCTGGTCGTCAATACGGCGAGCTTTTGCAGCTTCACGCCGCAATACAAGGGGCTCGAGGCGCTCGACAGCAAGTACCGCTCGCGCGGGCTGGTGGTGCTGGGATTTCCCTCGAATGACTTCGCCCAGGAAAGCGGATCCAACAAGGACATCGCCGATTTCTGCGAGAACACCTTCGGCGTGACTTTCCCGATGTTCGCCAAGTCGTCGGTGCGCGGCGCCGATGCGAACGATCTCTTCAAGCAGCTCGCGCGGGCTTCGGGGACCACCCCGAAGTGGAACTTCTACAAATACCTCATTGCGCGCGACGGCACCGTGGTCGATTCGTATTCGAGCCTCACCACGCCGGAGGACCGGGCCTTCGTGCGCGAGCTCGAAAAGCAGCTTGCCGCGCATTGAACGGCGCGGGGTAGCTGGCCCATTCGGGCAGCTCACAAAGCTTCACAAATGTTTACTTATGCCTCGGGAACCGGCCGGCAGGGTCCCGCTCATACCTTTTCCGGACAGCGATGGCCGGAACGGTTTCATGTTGCGAGGTCTTCCAGGCGCCTGCCGCCAGGTCGAAATCCCGAGGCGATTCTTCTCCTCCTCCCTCCCTCCCTCCTTCGCGTCGGGGCGCCTCGCAACATTTTTGTGCAACGAGTCCGCCGGCTTGGCTGGGCTCCTCCGATCGACCGGATCGGCAATTGAAAAAGCCCCGCACCGCGGGGCTTTTTGCTCGGGGCCGTCGTTGGCGGCGCTTCAGGGCTTGGTGTCGGCGAAGCTGGGCCGGAGCATCAGCTTGTCGTAGAGCCGCGGCAGATTCGAATAGGGCGCGCGCCAGTCGATCTCGGGAAAGCGGTAGTCGAGCCAGCCCAGCGCGCAGCCGACCGCGATGTCCGAGAGGCTCAGGTGGATGCCGCTGCAGAAGGGCTTGTCGCCCAGGCCCTTGGCCATCGCGGCGATGCCGTCCATCACCTTCTTGCGCTGGCGGTCCATCCAGGCCTGGCTGCGCTCGGTTTCGGCGCGGTGCGGCCAGGTCGCCTCCAGGCGCAGCAGCACACCCGCATCCATGACGCCGTCGGCCAGCGCTTCCCAGGTCTTGACCTCGGCACGTTCGCGGCTTTGCTGCGGAATGAGCTTGCCCACCGGCGAGAGGGTGTCGAGGTATTCGACGATGACGCGCGAATCGAACATCGCCTCGCTGCCATCCATGATCAGGCAGGGCACCTGGCCGAGCGGATTGGAATTGGCGATGGTCGTGTCGTCGGACCACACATCCTCGATCACGAACTGGTAGTCGAGCCGCTTCTCGGCCAAGACCACGCGCACCTTGCGCACGTAAGGGCTGGCAGCGGAACCGATCAGTTTCATTCGGGCATTCCCACATCTGGGTCGTCGTTATAGCGCTTTGATTCTAGGGGAAGGTACGGAGCGCGGAACCGCCGCCGCGCGCCGATCCAGGGGCGGAACGTGAAAGACGGCCCGCTGCCGGCAACTCGCTGCAGGGGGCGCCAAGGACCCCTCGCGGCCGGGCTTCCTCTGCTGCCGGCGTGGGAAACCGCGGAGGTTCCTGGCCGCGACCTAAAATTCGCCGATGAGTTTCTCCACCGTTTCCGCCCTTTCCCCCCTGGATGGCCGCTATGCGGCCAAGCTGACGGCGCTGCGGCCGCTGATGAGCGAGCAGGGCTACATGCACCGCCGGGTCCAGGTTGAGGTGACCTGGTTCATCGCGCTGTCGGACTGCGGTTTCGCCGAGTTCAAGCCGCTCACCGGCGGCGCCCGCAAGTACCTGCTCGGGCTGGTCACCAATTTCTCCGAGGCCGACGCGAGCGCGATCAAGCAGATCGAGAAGACCACCAACCACGACGTGAAGGCGGTCGAATACTGGATCAAGTCGAAATTCGAGGCCCGGCCCGAGCTGCTGGCGGCTTCCGAATTCGTGCATTTCGCCTGCACCAGCGAGGACATCAACAACACCAGCCATGCGCTGCAGATCCAGGCCGCGCGCGAGAAGGTGATGCTGCCGGCCATCGACGGACTCATCGCCACGCTGCGCGAGATGGCCGGCAAGTTCGCCGAGGTGTCGATGCTGTCGCGCACGCACGGCCAGACCGCCAGCCCGACCACGGTCGGCAAGGAGCTGGCCAACGTCGCGGTCCGCCTGGCCAAGGCGCGCGAGCGCGTGGCCCAGGTCGAGCTGCTCGGCAAGATGAACGGTGCGGTCGGCAACTACAACGCGCACCTGGCGGCCTGGCCGGATTTCGACTGGGAGGCCTTCAGCCGCAAGGTCGTCGAGACGCCGGCGCCGCTCGGCCTGGGCCTGCGCTTCCAGCCCTACAGCATCCAGATCGAGCCGCACGACTACATGGCCGAGCTCTTCGATGCGGTGGCTCGGGCCAACACCATCCTGGTCGACTTCTCGCGCGACATCTGGGGCTACGTGAGCCTGGGCTATTTCAAGCAGCGGCTGAAGGCCGGCGAGATCGGCTCGTCGACGATGCCGCACAAGGTCAATCCGATCGACTTCGAGAACGCCGAGGGCAACCTGGGCCTGGCCAATGCGCTGCTGCGCCACCTGAGCGAGAAGCTGCCCATCAGCCGCTGGCAGCGCGACCTGACCGACAGCACGGTGCTGCGCAACATCGGCGTGGCCTTCGGCTATGCGGCGCTGGCCTATGCCAGCCTGGCGACCGGCCTGGGCAAGCTCGAGCTCAATCGCGAGGCCATCGACGACGACCTCGACAACGCCTGGGAAGTGCTGGCCGAACCCATCCAGACCGTGATGCGCCGCTTCGGGGTGCAGGGCGCCTACGAGCAGCTCAAGGAAGTGACGCGCGGCAAGGCGGTCACGGCCGAGGCGCTGCACGGCCTGATCCGCTCGCTCGAGATCCCGCAGGAAGAAAAGGACCGGCTGCTGGCGATGACCCCTGCCAGCTACATCGGCAAGGCCGCCGAGCTGGCCCGGCGGGCATGAGGTCGCATCACTTTCGGGCCCGCGCATCGTCGCGGCAGCCGGCACGCCTGAACCGGCAACGAAGAAGCTGATGGCACTCAAGAGCACGATCTTCAAGGCGAACCTGCAAGTCGCCGACATCGATCACAACTACTACGCCGACCACGCGCTGACGCTGGCGCGCCATCCCAGCGAGACCGACGAGCGGATGATGATCCGGCTGGTGGCGCTGGCGCTCAACGCGCACCAGTTGCAGGATGCCTGCCAGGGCGATGGCACCCTGGCCTTCGGCGCCGGCCTGTCCAACCCGGACGAGCCCGATGTCTGGCTTCGCGACTTCACCGGCCAGGTCAAGCTGTGGATCGAGGTCGGCCAGCCCGAGGACAAG
>Ga0265327_10001722_pt1 | contig 25930 bp, 18 predicted proteins | sample 41621metaG_FD_202089 | JGI IMG/M metagenome (GOLD analysis project Ga0265327, IMG submission 202089) | Rhizosphere microbial communities from Carex aquatilis grown in University of Washington, Seatle, WA, United States - 4-16-21 metaG | ecosystem: Host-associated > Plants > Roots > Rhizosphere...
GCTGCGACCCGCTGCGGGGTCGAATGCAGAAACCGCTTAACCGGAGGTGTCGTCGCCAAGGCTCCTCAACCTCCGGCTACTTGGGCTGCGATGCCTTCGGCATCAAGAGACGCGCCATTCAAGGAAATGGCCTTAAGTTGACGCGTATGGGCTGCAAGCCTGGGGAAGGAGCCCGAAAACATCGGGGCTGAAGGCCCGATCCATTCTTCGGACGCATGAGCGTTATCCATCATCCTCCCCGCATGGATCGGACGTTCAGCCGTCCGAAATCAAGAAGCGGCCTCACCCGTGCCTGCGGCTCTCTCATCGACACAAGCCGCACACATCGGTTTCAAGCCATATAGAAATTCCTCTTTGTCTGCGTCGGTTTGACGACCTTCCCACTCGTCGCGGCAACTTGGGCAAAGGGTCGCTCCAGGAAGGAGAAACTCTCCGGTTTCAACCCTGGCAGATCCCGCTGGAATGAACTCCAGCCAAATGTGGGAACATACGGCTTTGGTGCCGGAAAAGCCGTGTCTATCACATTGAATAAGTGCCATTTTGTTCGCGGTTCGAGCAGATGGCGTGCCCGATCTCCTCGCGGTGGTTTTCCACGTAGAGCCATGCGGCTTCAAGATCAAGCGGCCCATGTGCCACTTTATTTGGCGAAAATCGATGATAGCCAATGGCGCTACTTCTTGTCTGATTTGCCAAATGGATTGACCTTCGAATCAGACGGGGCAGCCACCGACGTGTTCCTCGCCATGTGTTCCCCGGTCTTATTGCCGTTGCCGTCCACGCCCTGCAGATAGTCCCGGCTTACGATGGTGAAGATCTTGTCAGCGGAGAACTCCACCTTGTTGCCTTCGCGTTTAATGATCTTGTCGCCCCAGGCATCATCATAGCTTGAATGGAAATGACCTTTGTCGTCGAAATTAACGGGGTGGTCCACCCCTCCAGCGGCCAAGGTCCAGCTTCCCGCCAAAAAAGAAATATCCCCGGCAGGAACGGCGGGAGCAGATGCGCCGGCTCCAGACCCGCTTGCGACGGCGACTCCCGAGAGAGCTTTGATCTCATCACGCACCGCGACACATCCGTCGAGATCTCCTGCCGCCATGAGGCTTTTCAAAATGAGGTTGAGCCTCTCGATATGGATTGCCTTTAGTTTCTTGGTACCCGCTTCGAGTTCGGCATCGTATCGTTCGTTTTCCTTTTCCAGCAAGGTCGGTTCCTTGCCGGCTGCAACCAACGGCAGTGCTCCGACAAGGAGGAACGAAAGGGCAAGTCCGGTTGACCAGGCGACATGGGCTTCAAAAAACTTCATGACTCCTGTGATATCCCTCGCCGGGGAGACGGTCAAGGAGCGAGAACGTGCAAGCCCGGCGTGGAAACAGACACGAATCCGATGAACGTCTGAACGGCAGCAGTCGCTGCGTGGCGGGAGCCGTTTGGCAGGGTGGAAACCGCCTTGGAAGAAGACGCGGCCTGATGCCGGTGCGGCATGCGAATATGAATCCCGGAAGCCTTAACTCCCGATGACGCGAGCCCGGAGAAGAAGCCTTGCGCCACTCGCGAGGGGGATCTATCGATCAAGAAAGTGGAACCGATGTTTCCGTTCGTTCCATTGAACCACCCGCCTCCCCGTTGCGAACGAAGACCAATCATTCCATCTTACTCATCCAACCATGAAAAACACCGTCCTCGCCATCTTCACCGTATTGTTGGCAGCCCACTGTCCGGCCAACGCTGCCAATGCCTTGAAGATCGGCGATCCGGCGCCTCCGATCAAAGTCGCCCGTTGGTTCAAGGGCGATCCGGGTGAAAAGCCCGTTGAAGGAACCGTCCAGGTGGTCGAATTCTGGGCCACTTGGTGCGGGCCCTGCATGAAGAGCATCCCGCATCTCAGCGAACTTTCGAAAAAGTATCAGGGTAAGGCGCGCATCATCGGCATCAGCATCTGGGAATCGGAAAAGACCGACCACGAGAAGCGCCTCGCCGCCGTCGGCAAATTCGTGGAAAGCCAGGGGGACAAGATGGACTATGCCGTCGCCGCCGACGACAACGACGGGTCGATGGCCTCGAAATGGATGGAAGCGGCCGGCGAAAAAGGCATCCCCACCGCCTTCATTGTCGGCAAGGATGGCCGGATCGTCTGGGTCGGCAATCCATGGGAAGGACTCGATGACGTGCTGGAACGGACCGTCAATGGCAATGTCGATACCAAGGCCGTCGCGGCCCAGGCCGAGGCCCGCCAGAAGGCCAAGGACGATCGCGAAGCCATCGGCAAGCTCTACCAGCCCGTCAACGATCTTGCGGCCGCAGGCAAGCATACCGAGGCCATCGCCCTGCTCGACTCCCTTGTCAGCGAGCACCCGGAACTGAAGAAGGGTGCTGGATTCACGCGCTACCGCCTTTTGAAAGCCTATGATCAACCCGCCGCCTGGCAGCAGGCACGGACGCTGCTGGAAGGAGACCTCAAGGACAATCCCAACGGCCTCTACCAGATCGCGAGGGATCTGACGGACCCACCCGGTCCTGCCACCAAGGACTACCCGCTGGCGCTGGCCATCTCCCAGCGCATGGTCGCCCTTACTACCACGCCGAACTCCTCCTATCTCTCCACCCTCGCGGAATCCCATGCCGGACTGGGCGATTTCAGCAAGGCCATTGAAACCGAAGAGCTCGCGTTGAAGTCCACCGAAGGAGATTCACCCACCGCCGCAGGCAGCCGGAAATATCTCGAACGCCGCCTCGAAGCCTTCAGAAAGGCCGCCGCCAAGGCGAAGGAGTGATGTCGTATTGAGCCGGGGTCGATCCTCATCCCCGGGTACCGCCGGGTCATTCACTGAATGACGACAGGGAGGAAGTGTGCGAACCGGGCATTGGCCTTGCCAGACTCTCGCGGCCCCATAAAATTGGACGCCATGACGGATGGCAAGCGGTGCGACGCCGGGGTACATCGCGGCCATCGGGAAAATCGCTGCTGCCTTCATGGCAAAATCCCCTCCCCGCCCCCACTTTCCGAGCCACGCATGACATCGCCAGTTTCCTCAGGTCCGCCGACAGCCGGCAAGCCATCCAAAGCCCGCTTGCCGATCCTCGATGGTCTGCGCGGGGTGGCGGCTTTGATTGTGGTGGCCTACCACATCTTCGACTCGGATCCGGTGAACCTGGTGAACCACGGCTATCTGGCGGTGGACTTCTTCTTCATGCTGTCCGGGTATGTGATGGGCTATGCCTACGACGATCGCTGGGACGGCATGTCCGTCGGTTCGTTTTTCAAGCGCCGCCTCGTGCGGCTGCATCCGATGGTGATCATCGGGTCCGTGATCGGCGCCATCTGCTTCTATTTCGGTGCGTCGAGCTTGTTCCCTCTCGTCAATCAGACTTCGTTCGGGATGCTCATCATCTCCACCCTTTTGGGCGCCCTCCTGATCCCCTCGGGCAAGTCGATGGATGTGCGCGGCTGGGGAGAAAGTTACCCATTGAACGGTCCGATGTGGTCGTTGTTTTTCGAATACATCGCGAATATCGGCTATGCCCTTTGGTTCCGCAGATTCGGCCTTCGTACTCTCGGGATCCTCTCGGCCGTGTTGGCCGTCATGTTGGCCGGCTTGATCATGACCAGCGAATCGGGCTCGGTGGGGTGCGGGTGGCTGTTTACCGGAGAGCATGTGGGCAAGGGCATGGTTCGTGTGCTGTTCCCGTTTCTCACCGGCCTGTTCCTGTTCCGCCTTGGCAGGACGATCCGGATGAAGCACGCGATGCTCCTCACCTCCCTCGCCCTCCTGGTCACGTTCCCGATGGTCAGGGTCGGTCCGGATGCCATGCCGTGGGTGAACGGCCTCTACGAGTGCACCATCCTCATCATCCTGTTGCCCGTGATCGTGCTGGTCGGTGCCGGCAGCCAGCCGATGACCCGCTTCGGAGAGAAGGCCTGCGATTTTCTCGGCGAACTTTCCTACCCGCTCTACCTCGTCCACTACCCGATCCACTACGTCTTCTATGGCTGGCTCAGCGACCACAAGCCGACCTGGAGTATCAAGGCACCGGTGGCGATCGGGGTCTACATCTCGAGCCTCGTCCTCGGCTGCGTGGTGATGCGTTTCGTGGATGCGCCCATCCGCAAGCGCCTCGCGCGGTTTGCGCGGTATTGATCTTCACGAAACAAAGTGACGATACTTGCTTTAAGCCGTGGCGGCGGTTTCCAGCCGCCAATCCTCTTCAGAACCAGAAAATAGGCACCGCGAATCCGGCAAGAGCGAAAGCAATGAGTCCATGGCGGCGGAGCCGGTGAACTGGATGTCCGCGAGGGAATCTTACGAATCCAACGAATCAAGAAGAGCGGACCCGAGCCTTTCTTATTCGCAGGATTCGTTTGATTCGCGGTGCCTTTCAAAAAAGGAACGTCACCTTATTTGGTGAGAATCAATCATTCGAAGAGCAGGTGTGTGCGAGCCGGTTACCAAGTGGCACAGACAAGCCGCGATCCACGCGGAGTTTTCAAGGCATGGCGGAGAAGTTGAAACGGAGTTGGCGGCGCTGGGCTTCGCCGACCGTGAAGATGCTGGTCATTATCGTCCTGATCGGAGTGGCTTGGTCCGTTTTTTCGCCCGGTTGCGGTGGGGGATCCGGCAGCAAGTTGATGCGGGTTGAAAGCGATTACCAAATCCTCAACCAGCTCCTGAAGCAATTCCACGACGCCCACTCCCGCTATCCGACGGAGGAGGAAGGGCTGCGCATCTTCGTGGAAAAGCCGGACGACGCACACGCTCTGCCGAATTGGCAGAAGTGGATGGACGCACTGCCTCTCGATCCGTGGGGCCAGCCCTACCGCTACACGGTGGATTTCACGGTTAGCGACGGAAGCAAGATTTCAAGGACCAAAGGCGAGGCCTACCGGCTCATCAGCGCGGGTGCGGATGGGGTTTTGGGATCGCCGGATGACCTGACGGAGGATCATGACATCCACGGTGCGGTGGAGTGAGCGGAGGCAGGTGCCTCCGTTCAATCGATTCGCCGGTCAATAGGCGGGGATGCGTTTGAGGCGGATCGACTGGATGTTGGAAACGAAGTCGCTCTTCATCGCGACCGGCGTGAAGATGATGTCCTGCGCTCCGGCGTTTGCGACCTTGAGGGTGCCGACCGGGACTTCGACGTAGTTGCTCCAGCCCGAGGTGGGGACAATCGTTCCCGAGACCTTTTGATCTCCGACGCCGATGGTGTAGGTGGTGCCATCGTGAGGGGCGATCACCGCCTGGGTGAGGAAGACCTGATACTCTCCAGGCTTGGGGAAGTTGGCCTTCCACTGCAGGGTGGCTTTCGGATTGCTGTAGTAGCCGATGCCCGCACCGGTCTCGGGTGCGACCCTCGGGCCGGCTCCCTTGATCTCGACATCGAGGTAACCCAGCGTGCCTTCATTGGTGATCTGATAGATGAACTTCGGGCTCACGACCACCGCGGCGGACTCACCGGACAGCGGACTGGAACCGGACGCTCCCCGGTCCTCGTAGCTGGCCCGGATCACGAAGCGGCCCAGGCTTTGTTCCTTGGTAGGAGGCTGGGGAGGCAGGCGGAGGACGCCGCCCTTACCCTGCACCGCGATCTCGGAGGAATCGCCGGCCTTGAGAACGGCGGCCACCATCAGGCGGGTCTGCTCGATCGTGTGCTGGGCCTGGCCCGGCATCGGGGTGTGCCCCCAGACGCCCACGCCGCCCTGGATGACCTTGTTGGCCAGGCGTTCGTTGGCCGCGGGATCGTTCCGGTACTTGAGGGCCACCTGCCGGAAGGCTGGTCCCACGGACTGGGTTTCCACCTGGTGGCAGGCCATGCAGGTCGAGGCGGAAATCATCCCCGTGCCGGCCAGGGCGGGATCGAGACCGCGGGTGTTGGCACTGGCTACGATATCTCCAGTAGGTTCGAAGCGGGCGGTGACGGCGATGCGGTCCGCCGGGATGCCGCCATTGGCCACGGTGCCATCCTCGGCATCGGAGGCATCCGCCGTGTAGTGGATTTCATCCCCCCAATGAAGCTGGGTGAGATCGCCCGCCACCTTGAGGGAGACCTGCGGGCGGGTGTTTCCGGCGAAGATGGATTGGGTGGCGATGGAGCTCTGGCCCATGTTGTCGGTGACCTTGAGCCGGACGTCGTACTTGCCCGCCTTGTCAAAGGTGAAGGTGGGGTTGGGCAGGCGGGACTGCACGGTGCCATCGGTAAACGACCACTCGTAGGACAGCGTGTCGCCGGGATCCTTGTCGAAGGACTTGCTGGAATCGAACTGAACCACCAGCGGCAGGACGCCGTCGGATTTGGACGCGGCGAAGTGGGCCTCCGGCTTGCGATTGACGCCCAGATAGCTGATGACCTTCAGGCTGCCATCGGTGTTGCCGAGCCACTTCGCGCCGTATTCCAGCAGATACAGGCGGCCATCGGCGCCGGTCTCGAGATCCATGGGATGGTTGAAATGCTGGGTGCCGAGGAAGGGCTCGATGAGGCCGGCCTGGTCCTTGCCATCGATGGTGACGACCTTCATCCAGTTGCGCATCCAGTCGTAGATGATCAGCTTGCCATCGAAGTACTTCGGCAGGCCTTCCTTATGGGAGGCATCCCACCGGTAGAGGGGGCCGGCCATGGCGGAGCGGCCGCCGCTGCCCAGGGCCGGGAATTCGGGCGAGCCGCCATAGGGATACCAGAGCAAGGCCTTGTGAGCCCGAGGGATCTGAGCGATGCCGGTGTTGTTAGGCGAGGTGTTCAACGTAGCGCCATTTTCGAAGAACGCACCGGTCTTGCCGGTGGCGAAGTCGTGGGGCGCATAAGGTTTGTCGTCCCCGATGAAGTAGGGCCAGCCGTAGTAGCCGGCGGTGCTGGCCATATTGAATTCATCAAGGCCTGCCGGTCCGCGGGTGCCGGGGCCGGAGGAGTCGGGTCCCACCTCCCCCCAGAACAGGGTGCCATTGAGCGGGTCCACGGAGATGCGGAATGGATTGCGGGTGCCCTTGACGAATATTTCCGGACGGGTTTTCGGAGTGCCCGGTTTGTATAAATTGCCCTCGGGGATCTTGTAGGTGCCGTCCGGCTGCGGGAGGATGCGCAGGACGCCGCCGCGGAGATCGTTCGAGTTTCCGGCGCTGCGCTGGGAATCGAATTCGCGCCGGTTCGGGCGTTCATCCAGCGGGGCGTAGCCATCGCTCTCGAAGGGGCAGGTGTTATCGCCCACGGAAATGAAAAGCTCACCCTTGGGACCGAAGGCCAGCGAGCCGCCCTCGTGACACGTCCGGTGGTCGCGATCGGTCTCATAATCGAGCAGCATCTTCTCCGAGGAAAGGTCCACCTTGTTGTCCTTGAAGGTGAAGCGGGACAAGCGGGTCTTGGATTCCGTGACGGAGGCGTAGAGCATGTAGATCCAGCCATTGCTGTCGAACTTCGGATCGAGGGTGATGCCCAGCAGTCCGCATTCCGCGGCATAGTCGCCATCCTTGTTGCCAGGGCGGTTCCGATACATGGTGTCGAGCTGCCCGACCTTGGTGGTCTGGTTGGTGGCCGGGGAGTAGAGCTTGATGGCTCCGGTGCGTTCGGCGATGAACACGTGGCCGTCATGGGCCACGGCGATTTCCATGGGATCGGCCAGTCCGGTGACCAGCGGTGCCACGTCGAAATAGTCGTCGGCGGCCTTGGCATTCACATGGTCCGGCACCTTGGGGCCCGCCGCGTACTGAATCCCGTGGAGCAGGTGGTTCAGGAACAGCGGCTCCGCGAAGCTGGAGTCCGTGTGTCCGCCACTGGTGTAGAACATCCGGCCGCCATCGTAGCTCTGGCACCAGGACGCGGGATGATTGCCGCCATTGATGCCACCCTGGTAGGTGGATTCATCCAGGCGATAGAGCACGTGGATCTGCGGCGAGATGTTCTTGAAGTTATACCATTCGTCGGTGCGGACCCAGTCGGCCGGCAGGCCGCGTGTGGTGGCGTGGGTCGGATCCTCACAGCGGAGCGTGGCCTGCTGGACCGCCGGATGGCCGACGAACTCCGCGCCGATCAGGGCCTGGTACCACGACCAGGAATGCTCCGTATCCGAGGCGGCATGGATGCCGACGAAGCCCCCGCCCGCCTGGATGAAGCGGGTGAACGCGGCCTTCTCCTCCTGAGCGAGGATGTCACCGGAGGTGCTGAGAAAGATCACCGCGGCATACTGGTGCAGATTTTCGTCGGTAAAGACCTTCGAGTCCTCGGTGGCGGTGACGCCGAACTGGTTTTCCGCGGCCAGCTTCCGGATCGCGGTCACTCCCGCCGGGATCGAAGGGTGCCGGTAGCCTGCCGTCTTGCTGAAGATCAGGACCTTGAAATCCTCATTCGCACCGGCACGTGCGAACAGCAGAACCGGGACCACGAGGAGAACGCGGACGAGAAGTTGGAAAGTTCGTGTCATCGAAGCTGGTGATGGACTCACAGGCCATCATTCAGCCAGAGGCAATCCCCACGCACTCCCACGATCTTGAGGGAAAACCGATACCCTGTTTCCAATTGCGCGCCATTCGCCCCCGGAAAACGGCGGCCTGCGGATGCCGACTCCGCCCTTTCATGGTCCGATGAAAAACCGACGCAAGGAACCCGCCGGGATCGGCCTCGTCAGTTTCCCGCCGGCCTTTGATTCCGGATCGGCTGTTGGAATCTACCCTTTGACTTTGACCCTGACTTTCTCAACTTTTACAGGCCCATACTGGGGAACCGAGATTTTGATCCGTTTTTCCAACATCGGATCGCCTTCAAAAGGGTCGCCGCCAAACATGTCGGTGAATCGCAACATAAGGTAAATCGTGCGCCCCTCTTTTTTTCCGCCAGCGATCCGGAGAGAGAGACTGAAGCATCTTGAATCCCGGGCGCTTCCCGATAGATGGAATGCCATGGGAAAAAACTTCCGGTGGCTGGGCCTGGCGTGTGGCTTGTTGGTTCTGGGCGCCCTGGCGGATGGTGGCCGCGCGGCGGAAGGGATGAAGGAGCGGTGGCTGTATCTCTCGACCAACCTGCAGACCGATGCGCGCGCGGGTGAAGCGGTGGCCTTGCTGGAACGGGCGAAGAAGTCGGGCTACACCCACCTGCTCATCGCGGACTCGAAATTCGCACACCTCGACCAGGTGGCGGCCAATTACCGCCCGAACGTCGAGCGGGTCAAGAAGGCGGCACTGGCGGCGAACATCGAGATCGTGCCTTCCGTCTTTCCGGTGGGGTACTCGAACGACGCGCTGTTCAACAATCCGAACTTGGCGGAGGGCCTGCCAGTGAAGGAGGCACCCTTTGTCGTGAAGGGCGGCCAGGCGGTGATCCGCTCCGAGTCGAATCTGCTCCTGGCTCCGGGGATGACCGAAGGCCCGGTCAAGTGGGACTTCACCGATGCCGGGATGGTGCCGGATGCCGGTGGCCTGCGCTCAGGCCCGACGGCATCCAACGCCCGGCTCCACAAGAAGGTGCACCTCACGCCATTCCGCCAGTATGTGCTCTCGGCGTGGATCCGGAGCGAGGACTTCACCGGAGGCGTGCCCGAGTTCAAGGCGATCGTGGGAGACGGGCGGCAGTTGCAATGGACGACCGTCCACGTGGCGCGGACACAGGAGTGGACCGAGTGCCGGGTGACGTTCAATTCACTGGATGCCACCGACGTTGGGATCTACTTCGGCGTCTGGGGCGGCCACCAGGGCACGCTGTGGTGGAAGGAGACGCGACTGGCCGAATGCGGGCCGGTGAACCTGCTCCGCCGCGAGGGCGCTCCGCTGGTCCTGAAAATACCGGGCGGCCGCGTGCTGAAGGAAGGTCAGGACTACGAGAAGGTGGAAAACCCCGCCACCGGCACCACGCCGTGGCCGGGGTCCTACACCGCGTGGCACCAGCCGCCGGTGATCCGGACCAAGAGCCTGCCGGAGGGGCAGCTACTGGAACTTTCGTACTTCCACACGCATGTGGTGATGGACGAGCAGGTATGCGCCTGCGTGGAGGAGCCGGAGTTCCAGTCCATCCTCAAGGACGGGGCCGGGCGGGTGGCTGACCTGTGGAGGAGCCGCACCCACCTGATGGCGCACGACGAATGGCGGGTGCTGGGGTGGGACCATTCGTGCCGGCGGTCCGGCCTCTCACCAGGCGGAATCGTGGCGAAGAACGCGCGCTTTTGTTCCGGAGTGTTGCGGGCGAAGGTCCCCGGCGGACGCATCCTCGTCTGGAGCGACATGTTCGATCCATTCCACAATGCGGTGGATCACTATTACCTGGTCAATGGCAGCATGGCGGATTCCTGGAAGGGACTTGAACCGGAGGTGGACATCATGAACTGGAACTTCGGGAAGCGGGATCAGAGTCTGGCATTCTTCGCCGCGCAGGGACACCGCCAGGTGCTGGCGGGCTTTTACGACGAGCCCGTCGATCACGTTGGCCAGTGGCTGGCCTCGGCGGCGAAGACGAAGAATGTGCGCGGCTTCATGTACACCACCTGGCGCGGCGATTACTCGCACCTGGAGGAAGTGGCCGCGATCCTGGAGAAGGCGGGTTGGTGAAAAGAGCCTCGGTGAAGGAGGAGGTCGGCACTTGGACGTTGACGGGCTGCCCCTCCCGACAGCCGATGTCCGCATTTTGGAGGCCCACCCGAATGGCACGGCATTCAGGCTTTGTTTTATGGGGCGAACGGTATAGCGTTTCCAATGCAATCCCGCTTCATGATGACCCGCCAGGCTTTCATCCGCTTCTTTCTGGTCCTTCTGTATTTTTCCTGCACCGGCCTCGTCCTGGCCGGGGATGAAATCGCGGCCAATGACGCGAAAATCGATTCGCTCATCGCCCACGTAGAAAGTCTGAATGATGTGACCTTCATCAGGAACGGCAGCGAATACTCCGCCAAGGACGCCGCCAAATTCCTGCGGGCGAAATGGCACTCGGAGAAGAAGGAAGTGAACACTCCTGCCGATTTCATCGAGAAAGTCGCGACCCGCTCATCCACGACCGGCAAGCCCTACCTGATCCGCTCGAAGGATGGAAAGGAAACCCCTTGCGCCGATTATCTCAGGAAGCTGCTCGAAAGCCCGGCCCCTCCGGCAAAGGAGAAGAAGTAGGCTTTCCCAATTCCCGTCCCGCCACCCCGCCGGTTGGCCAGGCGGGTGCTATTTTATGGCGTTACCCTCTTGAACAAGGTATTGCCTCCCCCTTTTTCCTGCAGTTCCGACCAATCGGAATTGGGTATCAAGATGGACTTCACCCCTGATTTCCAGTCCATTTTGATCGTCCCGTCATCCAGGATGGAGTAGGTGGCGGAATTCGAACGGCTGGTTTGGAAATTCCCGCTTTCGTCGAAGTGGCCGGTCCAGTCGCCCCCCTTCCATGTTTCGGAAACCAATTTCTCCCGGATTTCCTTTTTGATGCCCTTGGATTTGCAGTCGATGATTTCGCGTTTGATCTTCTCCGCCAGCCCCAAATCACCCTTTTGAATGGCTTTGGCGACGAGCAGATTGGCATTCGATATGAAATTCCTGTCAATGGGTTCAACAGTTCGACTGACAGCGGCGTCCCGTTGCTTCTTCAATAATTCAAATTCCGAGAGTGTTGACTGGCCCATGGCCGATTGGGCGATTGCAACGAATCCAAAGGAAACAAGAATTGGGGAAAATTTCATTTCAAAGGGATGATCAGGAACCCGGATCGATGACCGTGTACGTGCGGACTTTTCCTTTTACTTGGGAAAACAGACATTTCTCTGATGAGCGATAATCGAAGGTGAAGGCGTCTCCATTATCCAGCATGACCTTTATCTGATTGGGGCCGGTGCGCTCCCAGCTCCCGGATTTGGGCTCGATTTTCCCATTTGTCTTGAATCGGACGGTGTCGCCACCCCCATACCACGGTCCATGGTAACTCCAGGATTTCGTTTCCAAAAAGGTATCCAGCCCGCTCTGCAATGGTCCGGCCGGCCCCTGCGGGATGCTCTTTCGGATGGTGGCGGCGGCATCCATTTCCCCTTTCTGAATGGCCTTGGCCAGGAGCAGATTCGCGGATTCAGCGAATTTCTTGTCGATCGGAGCAGTCGCTTCCTGGATGGCCTTGTCCCGGCTCTTTTTGAGATTCAGAAATTCGTCTTCCAGCGATTGAGCCCGGGCCAACGGCACGCTCGGGAAAAGGAGCAGGAGAGTCCAAGCGAGTTTCATTTCCACTTCGAGGGTAGAGGAAGAAGAATTTATCTGCGACCAAAAAGTGGTCTGCCCCCGATTTCGTGGGAGGCCTCCGATCACAGGCCCCGGGGCCGGCGCGTGATGGATCGGCTCATGGCGGTGATGCGCCACCGCCGAATGAAGACGAAACTTACGAATGGCCTCACGTGGCTTCCGCCACTTGAAGGCGGATTGAAGCTTTTGGGTCCGGTGCCGGTGCCGGACGAGATCCGGAAGGTGCGCCATCACCGCCTCGTTTCAGAAAGGCCGCGGGACAGCCGCCTGATCTACGTGATCCATCGTAATTCCGCCGGCGACCGGGCTTTTCCCCAGCCGGGAGTCGCGGAGAATGATCTCAGAACCGGATCCCGGCCGGCTTGCAGGGCCACACGGGGCTGTCCTTTTCGAGGTTCTTGGGGACGTCGTTCTTGTCCTTGGCGAGAACGGGGGCGAAGTCGGAAGCCTCGGTGCGGAAGAGGAACAACTTGCCCGGGTCGTCCTTTTTCTCATAGCACAGGCAGGCGCTGAAAAGGCCGCCGGCATCGCCGATGAGGATGTCCACGTCGTAAGTGCTGTCCTTGGTCACCCTGACCCACTGGCCGACGGCGAGGGGCATGCGCAACGACACGTTCTTCGTCTCGGAGGGCTTGTTGCCGCAGCCGAAGGTCACGACGTTCCGGTTGTTGAAGCGCACGGCGAGGTAATTGTCAGCAGTGCCGAGGAAGCGGATCTCAGCGGTTTCCGGTGCCGTGACCGCACCGCGGTAGATGGCCACCCAGGCCCCCCCGGTCATCTTGCCGGTGGCCTGGAAGGCGTCGGGTGCCGCGGTATCCGGGCTTACGGGAATCAGCAGTTGGGAAATGCCAAGGGTGGCAGGGCCCTGGTAATAGGGCTTCATCCGTTCCTCACGCCATCCGCCTTCGATGAAGGAGGTGACCAGCGGGGTCAGCCAGGGGAGATTGTTGGTCCCGGGACCGGTGCCATTCTGGGGATGCTTGGACGTCTTGCCATCGCTGTAATGATAGAAATCGTAGATGTGTCCGAGCAGATGGTTGGAGGTCGGATTGAGCATGCCGAAGGGATTCATGGCTCCGCCGCGGCCGCCCATGCCCGGGCCCATGCCATCGCCGAAGCCCTTGCCCTTCCCATTGCCCTTGCCGCCACCGGAGCCGGAACCACCGAGGCCGGCAGCCATGCCGGAAGACCCGAGTGCGCCGACCGAAGACATGGCCGAGGCGGGATCCGGCTCAGGCAGTGTGAATGTGCTGGTGACCCCCTTCGCCGCCAGCTTCGGGGCGTTCATGGTGGTCATGGTCGCCCGCTTTTTCATGTTGGTCTCGCTCTTGGCACCGACCTGGCCGCCTCCCCCGCCCTTCGGCATGAAATCGACCTGCTGCTCCTTTTGCGGGATGATCTGGAAGATCCAGAAAACCCCGAGACCGAGAATGATGGCATGGACGATGATCGACACCGAGAGGGAGCCGCCACCGAGCTTCCGCCAGAAGGAAGGTGGCTTGGGGGCTTGGATCGGGAGCTGTTCGACCGGTGCTGAAGGATTCATGGTTTCGAAAAGGAGATGGAGGGCCCGCCGGCACGACTCACCGGCCCGCTGCCAGTGCATGCATGATCGGCTATTTTGCCACAGGGAAGACCGCCCCCACACGCACTGTCTTGCGCGTAAACCGATACTCCGTTGACACGACCTGCCACTGCAACCCCGAGGGCCGTGCTGGCCGTGGGGCGGGACGAATGGGCAGGGTACCGGGACATCATCGGATTCACAGGGACCCTAAGATACTAGCAATTCCCGCCGCTTTGACAATGAACATGAGTCCAACGATTGCGCCTGAATGCACCCGCCCGCTCCTGAGATTCATGGACACCTCCGAATTCGAATCCTTGATTTGCGCCATCACGCGGCAAGCCCCTTTCCAGGGTGGGTCTTTCACCATCCGCAGCGGCCGACCGGAACGGGGAGCGGTTACTTTTTGTCAGGGGCCAAACCGACCCCGCCGATCTGGATGGAGAATGCGCCTTCGCCGTCCATTCCTCCCATCGACATCGGCTGCGCCTCATAGGCTCTCATTTGTTCGGGAGTGAGAATCGGGTGGAGGGCGTCGATGCGCGCCTTTTTCCTCGCCGCCAAGACGGCGGGGTCGAAGGAATCCGAGCCCGCCTGGTCTTCGTCCTGCTGGGCGAGTTGCCCCAGCGCCTGGTACGCTTGGTCCTTCTGCTCCGGTGTGAGGGTGAGCGATTTCTGCAGGCCGGTCATTTCGCGATTGGTGGCGATCTCCACGCGGTTGTCGCGCTGTTCCTGTTGGAATGACTGGAATTTCTCCTGCTGGTCCGGAGTGAGCAGCCCGGCGATCTTCGTATCGGTCGTTTCGCGCTGTGCCTTGGTCGGAGTGCCACCGGAGATCAGATCTTCGACATTCAGGGGACCGACATCGCCGCTGATGGCGACCGCGGGCGCATCGGGATTCTTCGCATCGAGCAGGGCGCGGACCTTGGCGGCCTGTTCATCGGTCAGGCCGAGGCGGCTGCGGAGGGCGGCCAGGCGCTCGTCGATCTTGCGGGTCTTCTTGTCCTCCATCTGCTTGCGGATCTTCTCATTGATCTCCTGCATCTCCGGGGTCGATTCCCCTCCGCCCAGTTGGAACACCTTCGCCTTCGGCGCAAGTCCGGGCCGGGACGGACGCTCGGCTTTCAGTTCCGTGGGTCCGGAAAGGGGCGGTGCGTGGTTGGCGGCCATGCTGGTGGACGGAGCGGGGCGGACCGCGACCGCGGTGTTGGGTTCCGCCCCGGCTCGGGCAGGTGCCGACTTCATGGCACCGGCCCAGCCACAGAGGATTCCGATGGCGAGGCCGGAAATGAAAATGAAGGAGGGTTTCATGGGATGTGCCATGAAAGCGCCACGCTCCGGCTGATTTATCAGTCGATCTTGAAAAGACCCGCCGCCCTTGCGGAGGCGGTCACCTGCCTCGGGTTCCGAATCGATCAGGGGGGGCCGGTCGTGGCGCCCCCCACCCTACCGCATCACTTTCCGACCTTCTCACCGGCATCGAGGCTGGTGAACCAGAAGCCGAAGCGGATCTGCGCCGCGGGATCGTCCGTGCGGAGCTTCACGGTGATCTTCGAGTCACCCTTGGGCAGGGTTGGCGGACGGCTGACCGGAAGGTCGGCGATCTTGTTCTGCTTCTCGTCCGCGAGCCAGGCCTGGCCGCCCTTGCAAACGATGAACTGGAGGCGTTCGATCCTGCGGTCACACTTGATCATGGTGCCGTCCGGCAGGGCGATGTCCGCGCCGTTGGCGGCGAGGTCGGGCTGGATCTTGAACTGCAGCGGCTGGACCGGCCCGGCGTTGCTCACCGGGATGGCCGTGGGATTCGGCGTGGAATCGTAGCCTTTGTGAAAATCGACGACCTTGTGCAGGGTGAAGGTGGCCGGGCCGGTGCGTTCGATGTGATACTTGAACAACGGATCCTTCATCATCTCCTTCTGCGCCTTGGTGAAGAGGCCGCGGGCACGGGCATCCTGCCAGGCATTGTAGGCCTTGAAGATGGCGTCCTTGTCGGGCGTGGCGTCGATGGTGGCCTGGTCCACATTGAGGGCGAAGGTGCCGTCCCAGGCGATGGCCATGGACATGAAGGTTTCCGCATCCAGGAGGTCCTTGTGCCAGGTCTGGCCGCCGAAGGTGGGCGGGAAATAGCTGTGGCCGAAGCCATTGCGGATGTCCTTGCCCTCGGTGGCCCATTTCCCGGTGGTGGGGTTGAACATGTTGCCGCCGCCACCGACGTTGCAGGCGTTCATATACTCCCAGCAACCGCCGAAGACGTTTGAGCCCGTCACCTGCGGATACCTGCCCATGAGCTTGTGGTAGCTTTCGAACAGACGGTGGTTGAAGACCTTGTAAGCGTAGTAGCCATGACCCTGGTAGGTCATGCTCTCGTAGCCGTCGAAGCCGATGCTGTCCATGCCGTTGCGCGCCATCAGGTCGGCGTAGTAGTCGGCGTAGTCGAGCATGAGCTTCATATCCGGCACGAAACCATTGTAGCAGTTCTGCATCAGCTTCACCAGCTCGTCGCCGGCCTTGTGCGGTTCGGCCTTGGAGGCATGGCCGCGCTTGATGCCGGTGAGCGTCCATGGGGCGGAACTACTAATTCCCTCGTAGCGGAGCATCTCGCCGCCGATGCGGAGGTAGTTCGAATTGTCCCCCTCGTGCCAGGTCCCCTTCTCGGCGAGGAAGCTCGGGTCGGTGACGACGATCTCGGTGTCGGTGGGGGAAATGTCCTTGGCCAGCTTGGTGCGGCAAGTGGTCTGGAGGTGCTCGTTCGGCACGGGCGTCACATCGTGCGAGACGCCGCCCTGGAGGAAGACCGTGAGCGTGTGCAGTCCACCGTGGGTAAGGCCGGCCTTGTGGCACTGGTCGCCGAACTCGCGGTAGGTCATGCTCTTGCCGCCGGCGAGCGGTACGGTGCCGACCCACTTCTTGTCCAGGGAGGGATAGAATTCGGCGGTGTCCCGTGAAATGTCGCGGAAGCCCATCGCCTTGGCATATTCGATGGCCTTGTCCACCGGGCCGTTCCAATGGAGCACGGGGCGGATCGCCGTGAGATTGCGCACCCACTTGCCATCGGCATCGGTGACGATGGGAAGCTTTTCATCGTGGAACATCTTCTCCAGCAGCGTCAGGGCAAGGTCGTCCGGGCAGGCATACAGGGCCACCGTGGAGCCGATGAAGTCCACGCCATCCACCGGATCGGTCACAAAGTGGCGCGGGCGGGTGTTCGGGAAACCCGGAATCAACGAGTAAAGATACTCGTAGGGCTTGCGGCGGTCGCGGGCATGGTAGGCGACGGTGGAACCGAAGGCTGGCTCGAGCTTCGCGCCGCTGCCGAAGACCTGCTGGAAATACTCCTCGGGATGTGAATAGAATGCCACATCGTTCACGCCATCGCCGCCAATGTTGAGCCACTGGCCTTCCTTGTACTGCGCGGGTAGTGGATACTTGGCCGGATCGGGCGAGTGGATGTAGTAGCCCATTTCATAGCAGTCGGCATCCACGACCGGACCGGCGACGGTGTTGTCATCGAGGCCGAACATGCCGATCGCGAAATCCGGATCGCGCACGACACCGATGATGTCGCCGATTTTTCCGGAGATCGTCGTGGCGAGCGGGCCCCAGACGACGTTGTCCACGGTGCCGCGCTGGGTGAGGGACTTGAGCTGAAGGCGGAAATAGACATCCTTCGACGCGATCTGGATCGTGGCCACCGCGCCATTGGCGAACTTCAGCACCGCTTCCTGCTGCTCAGGCCGGTAGACGGCGGAAACCGGCTGCACCAGGGTGTCGTTCGGCTGCCCGGCCTCATGCAGGCTCAGCAAGGCCGATGGGTGGCCCGCCGGGCAATACTCCTTTCCAGCCGGGTGCGACACCAGGGAGGTGATGAAACCGTGATCGTCCACCCGCACGGCGGCGAAACGGGTCTGGAGCGAGAGTTCCGCACGGACGGCAGGAACCATCAGCAAGGAGGCGGCGGTGAGAAACAGGGCGGCGCGGGTCATGAAGGCGGGTGGTGGGAAATCCGATGAAATGATTACTGTCCGGTCCGGCCGCACTCCAATACTCTCTTGCTATCTTGCGCGTATCCTGTTGAAGACTCGCTTGAAGACCCAGGAGAGTGCCCGATCGAGCCCCTCCCTCAAGTTGTCGGCCATTTCGGACAGAATTGACAGAATTTGCAGGATGGAGAGAAAACCGGGAGCCAATGCGTTTGGCAATCGTCTTGTTTCTTTAAATTCTGTCTAAAAAGGCCGTGGCTTCGGGACCTCTCCGGTTTTTCATACAAGCTCGGTGGCTTGCAAGATCCACATCCGTTCGCTCCGTAAACGCCCACGCTCCACCTATGAAAAAATTCCTCGCCGCTCTGGCAGCCTGCGCCCTCACCGGGTCCGCCGTGGCCGCCGACCCGAAACAGCCGAACATCGTCTTCATCTTCTCGGACGATCACGCGCTCCAGGCCATCAGCGCCTACAACTACGGCGGCCTCTCGCTCAACCAGACGCCCAACATCGACCGCCTGGCCAAGGAGGGTGCCATTTTCCAAAACAACTTCTGCGCGAACTCGATCTGCTCGCCCAGCCGCGCCACCGTCCTCACCGGCAAGCACAGCCACCTCAACGGCGTCACCCAATGGCAGCGCTTCGACGGCAGCCAGTACACCTTCCCCAAGGACCTCCAGAAGGCCGGCTACAAGACCGCGATCTTCGGCAAGTGGCATCTTGAATCCGATCCCACCGGCTTCGACGAATGGATGGTCCATCCCGGCCAGGGCTCTTACTACAATCCGGATTTCCTCTTCGCCGGTGGCAAGAAGCGCATCGAGGGCTACGCCACCGACGTCACCACCGACCTCTCGCTCGATTTCATCAAGCGCCACAAGGACGATGGCAAACCCTTCCTGGTGATGTGCCAGTACAAGGCCCCGCATCGCACCTGGCAGCCCGCCCCCACCACGCTCAGCAACTACAACGGCCACAAGTTCCCCGAACCGGCCAATTTCTTCGATACCTACGCCGGCCGCGCGCCCGCCGCCAAAAACAAGATGGAGATCGGCCGCGACCTGAAGATGGACTACGATCTGAAATACCCGGCGGAAAAGAGCGCCGAATTCGGCCGCATGACCCCCACCCAGAAGGAGGCGTTCAAGGCCGCTTTCGAGAAGGTCAACTCGGAGTTCGCCGCCCATCCCCTCACCGGCACCGACCTCGCCCACTGGAAATACCAGCGCTACCTGACCGACTACCTCCGCTGCGTGGACTGCGTGGATGCCAATGTCGGCCGCATCCTCGACTACCTCAAGGCAAGCGGTCTCGATCAAAACACCATCGTCGTTTACAGCTCGGACCAGGGCTTTTACCTCGGCGAGCATGGCTGGTTCGACAAGCGCTGGATGTATGAGGAATCCTTCCGCATGCCGCTGCTGGTCCGCTGGCCCGGCGTCGTGAAGCCGGGCACCGCTGTCAAGCAGCTCACGCAGAACATCGACTTCGCTCCGACCTTCCTCGAAGCCGCCGGCCTCCCCGCCCCTGCCGAAATCCAGGGCAAGAGCCTGGTTCCCCTGCTCAAGGGCGAAAAGGTCCCATGGCGCGACGCCCTCTACTACCACTACTACGACGGCCCCGGCGAACACGGGGTGGCCAAGCACTACGGCGTCCGCACGGAACGCTACAAGCTCATCCGCTTCTACGCCCCCGCCGACAATACCTGGGAGCTCTACGACCTCGAAAAGGACCCGAAGGAGATGAAGTCCGTCTACAACGAGCCCGCCTACGCGGCGATCCGCGAGCAACTCACCAAGCGCCTTGAAGAGCTGAAGCAGCAATACGCCAACCCGATCCACACCGTCGCAGAGGAGAACCAGTATATGAAGTCCCACCACCCCGGCTCGCCCGAAGAAGGCCGGGCGGAAGAAGGGAAATAATCCGCAGTGACTACTACGGCCTCCGTATCACGCTCGCGGTGAAAGAGCCCCGGTCGTCGCTTGCGACTGGGAGTGGCGGCTTTCGAGCCGCCATTGCGATGAACGCGCTCTTTTCGCTCGCGCACGATCAACCTCCCTCGAAGGGTGCGCGTGCATGACCGGATGATTGTCACTTCCCACCATGGCGCTTCGAAAAGCGCCACTCCCAGTGAGAGCCCCTCGGTCGTCAGTGGGCTCGGCAGCAATGCCGACATGATGTGCCTATGCTTGGACTTCAAAGTCGGCCTTCGGCTGCAATGGCTTTCACCGGACGAAGGCCGCTTCGGGATACGGGCCTCGCGCGAACTCCGATATTCATCGTAGTTCAACGTCCGAGGGCGGCGCTCACGCTGCTGCGGGCCGCATCGGTGGGGAGCGCCTGCAACACCCGGTCCACCTCCGACGTGAGCCCGCGGCTCTGGAGCTGCTGGCAGGCCTGGACGGCCGCAGGTTCCAGAAACGGGGCATCCGGGTGGTGGGCGAACCAGTCGGCTACCTTCGCGGGTCCGCGTTGCACGGCACCGGCCACGGCGGTGGCCACGAGCGCGGGTGACTCCGATTGCTCGCGCATGGACGGCTCCTGCGAGAGGCCGGCGAGCAGATTCAGGCCGCTGTTGGCATCGTGGAACTTGCCCATGGCTTGCCGGATGCGGTTGTCATCCATCTTCACCACGGGGTTGATCTCCGCCATGCGCGCCACCAGTTCCTTGACCCCGCCGGTGTTCCCGGCCGACCAGAAGACCTTGTCCAGCACCTCGCTGGTCACCGCATTGGCATAGGGGCCGGGGGCATCGCCGGCTTGCAGTGAGACCTCCTTCATCCATGAAACGGCACGATCGAGTCCCTCGTTCTGCACGAGGTTCCAGGTGAAGTGCCCGACACAGTTCTGGCGTTCATCTTCGGGCAGCGTGCTCAAAAGCCGGAAGCCCTCTTCTGGATCCTTGAGCGCGGCCCCGGCCGTCAGAGCGGGCATGAGCCGATGATACTGGTCCGGCGCGGACGCCTGGAGCTGATCGATCCATTGGCGGGCGGCGGCGGGATCCGAACTCGACCATCCGTAGAGAGCCTGCCATGACTGGGTGGTTTGCGATGCCAGGCCATCGCTCTTGTAAAAATTCAGCGCCTCCTCTCCGCCGACCTGGCCGGTGCGGAACAGACAGGCTTTCCAATCCTCATAGTTCTCCCGTCCGGTCCGCCTCGTGATCTGCGTAAACTGGTCGAGGCAGGTCTTCCAGTTGGAAGCATCCATCGCCGCCAGGCACTGTCCCACAAGTGCGCTGCGCTCGTTCGGATCGGCGCTTTCCAAGGCCCTATAGAGGACGCCGGGAACCTTGTCTGGGGAAGCGCCGCGTATCTCCTGCTGGAGGCGGCTGAAGCGCGTGCCGGATGACGCGGCCGCCTCGCCGCCGCGGCCGGACGATCGATTCGGGTGTGCGGCTTCAGCGCTGGAAGTGGTCGCGCCCGCGGGTTCGTGTGGCCCTGACAGGCGCCCGATCACCACGCCCACGACCAGACTTCCCGCCACCCACCATCCGAGTTTTGCCGCCATTCCATCTGATTAGAGAAGTCTCTAATGATGTCAATGTGAAAGGGGCTGCCGTCGCGGCAGGGCTCCTACACTAGGGAGTGATCGACGGCTTCAGCACCAAAGGTGCGTCCTATACCAGCCCAGGCCGCAGGCCTGGGTCCCGGCGTTGGCAGAATTGAGGGCTGAAAGTCCGATCCATGTGGGGAGGAGTTCGGACGTTTCCACCGCGCCCGAAGAATAGATCGGGCCTTCAGCCCTCAATCCCGTGTCTACCGCCCCACCCTGGCCTTCGGCCAGGGCTGGTATAGGGCGGGCCTTCGGCCCTTGGAGAGCCGATGAGCCGAGCCTCTCCCTAATGTAGGAACCCTGGCCGTCGCGGGCTATCTTGCCAATACTGGTCGAATCAAGATAAGACGAATGTCTCTCCCGAGGATGGTGGCGAACGAGCTCCTTCCGCTCGCGCATGATCAACCTCTCTCGAAAGATGACCATGCATGACCGAATGTTCATCAACCGCCACCATGGCTCCTCGAAAGGAGCCACTCCCAGTGACGGAAGTCCCATCCATGCATCAAGGATTCGCAGTGGCCTGGACGCGGACGAATTTCTTCGCGCCGGCGACCGGGATCACGGCTTCCATTTGCACGTAGTCCGCCGAGTAAACGTGGGACTGGTCGGCTGCCGTCGCGGGGGTGACACCCGAGGTCGTCCAGGTCGCGAGGTCGGTGGATTCCTGTAGGACATAGGTGACATTCGCGCGCTGGAACCAGTGCAACGTCACGCTCCCGGATGCCGAGGTGAGGGTGGTCAGTGAACCATTCGGACTGATCGGCGAGAGGCCGAAGAGATACTCCTGGAAGTTCGTGAACCCATCATGATCCGGATCGGCACCCTGGCCGCGATCAGCCGGGTTCGCAATGACCGAGGCGTAGCTGTCATATGGGCTGGTGCCGGCCGGGCCGGTGGTGACGACCAGAAGACCGCTGCCAGTGATGTACGACGTGTGGATGATGCCCGAGGTGGTGTTGGACGTGGAGCCGTAGGTTCCCGGAGCGGCTGCTACGCCGCCCAAGGTCAGGCTGTTGACGGTATCGCTGCCGGTGAAGGTCAGGTCCAGCGTGGCACCGCTGTCGATGGAAACCGGAGCGGCGTCCGCGAGGTAGGCGTTGCTGATGCTCAGCGTGCCGGCCACCACGTGGGTCATGCCCGTGTAGGTGGCGGCGGTCGTGATGCTCATCGTTCCCGGACCGGTCTTGGTCAGCGGCGAGGCCGTGCCATGAACGTCCTGGAGGATCGCGGCGCAGGTCAGGTCGGCAGCCGGGCTGGAGGTCACATCCGCCACCTGGAAGGTGGTACCCAGCAGGGCGCTTGAGCCGAGTGAGCAGTTGGCATTCGGGCCAGCCGTCACCGGGGCGTTGATCACGGACGGGAGCGTGCTGGTCCCGCCGACGATGACCGTGCCGACGAAGCAGATGTTCGTGTTGAAGCCGCCGCGGATGTCGCCGACGCTCGTATTCACTGCGGCACCGTCAAGCGTGAGGTTGGGCACGAAGACGACACTGGCCTGGCCGCCGTCCAGGTGAGCGCCCTCCCTGGCGATGATCGTCACACCGTATTGGGGAAGCATGCTGCTCTGTCCGAGGGACGGGGTCTTGTCGAATGCAAGGCCGGTGCCGGGGTTGAGCGTGATCACGTTGCTGGGATCCATCAGACCCGCGATGCAGTGTTGGTTGGGCGCATTGCCCAAGCCGGAATCGGCACCGGCAATGTTGTCGAGGACCAGGATGCCGCCGGTGACGGTCGTGCCTCCGGAATACGAGTTATCGCCGTTGCGAAGGATGGCGAGGCCGGTACCGCTCTTCACGATCTTTCCCGCGCCTGAGACCACGCCATTGTAATAGTTCACCGTGCCTGCCAGTTCGAGCGTGGCCCCGCTGGCGATCGTGGTGGCGGTGCCTGCGGCAATGGAGCTGCTGCCATTGATGGTCAGCTTCAACGTGCCGTTATTGATGACCGTCGGACCCGAGTAGGTGATGGAGCCGCCCACACTGGTGATGAACTCCTGGGTGCCCGCACCGTTCTTCACGATCCCGAGACCGGCACCATCCTGATTTCGGATATAACCCGCGAAACTGTGATCGGATGTTGCGTTGATCGTCAGGGTCGCAGCACCAGGCGCTGTCGTACTGCCGGCGACAGCGGTGCTGCCGGGGGACGTGGCTTCGTCATTCTGGATGATTGAGAAGTGGGCGGTCGTCGGGCTTTCCAGTCCGCCGATGGTCTGGCTGGTGCCGCGCAGGTTCACCTTGGCGTTGGCCACGCTGGGGCCATCGGAGACGGTCACCACCGAGTTGGAACCAAGCTGGTTGTTCGCACCGAAGTCCAGGTAGACATCCGTGCTGCCATCCCCGAGGAAGACATTCCCCGCGAGCGCCGGTCCGGTCGGGTTGGCCAGATTGAGCGAGCCCGCGATGACGAGCGAGGTGTCGGTGAACGTGCTGGCTCCGGTCATCGTCAGGATGGAAGTGCCCGACTTCACCAGGGAGACAGGCGCGGTGATGGCGCGGCTGAGGGTGAAATCCGCCGTCGTATTGAAACCGATCACGGAATCCGTGGCGAAGCCGCCCATGTCCAGCGCGGTCAGGTCGGCATCGGTGAATTCCCCGGTGCTGCCGACATTGAAGCCGAGCCTGGCGAAACCCTCCACGATCACGTTGGACGCCGTCCAGGATGAAGTGGTGCCGTGATAAAGCGACACGCGTTTGGCGAGCTGCAGCACGCCCTGCTCCACGGTGGTGGTGCCGGTGTAGGTGTTGTCACCCGAGAGCGTCTGCGAGCTGGAGCCGGACTTGTCGATGCTGCCGACATCCCCGGCTGCCTGGGTGATGTTGGCTCCGGAGGCGGTGATCACTCCCGGGAAGAAATCACCCAGGAACAAGGTGGTGGCTATGGGGCTCGCCGTATTTCCCAGCACGATCGTGCCGCCGGTGCCGGAGAGATTGTCCACGGCCGGGAAGCCGGTTTTGAAATTCGCCGTGCCGCCGGTCATCGCCAGGCCCGCGTTGGTGAGCGCATCGTCATTGGTGACATTGAGCGTGCCGGAGGCGACCGAGGCGTTTCCGGTGAAGGAAGGGTTGGCCGCATTGAGCGTGAGGCTGCCGGTGCCGGTGATGTTGAGTCCCGCGGACTCCAGCGCCGCATTGAAAGTCAGGCTGCCGGAGCCGGTGAGCGCGGCGCCGGTGGTGGCCTTCGCCGGTGCGTTGAACACCACCGAGCCCGCGCCCGTGGAGGTGATGTCGTTACTCGAGGTGATCGTCTGGCCGCCGAAGGTGTAGCTGGCGGCGGTGCTGTTGCCCAATGTGATCGAGGCGGCGGTGAGCGCCACCGGCACCGAGATGTTCCGGTTGATGCCGGTGTCATCGAAGGTCAGCGGGGCGATGCTGACGAAGGGGGTGCTGACGCCAGTCGGGCCTTTCCAGTTGTTGTCGGAAGTCGTGACCCAGCTTGCATTCCCGGAGGCACCGCTGAGGCCGGTCCAGGTCAGCGGATCGGTCAGTGGCGCGGCCGTGCCGAGGGCGATGAACTCGCGGTAGCCGGCGTAGCCGTTTTCCTGCTCGTTGAAGTAAAGCTGGATCGCCGCCACGTTGGTCGCCAGGAATCCCGACGAGGGCGTGAGACGGGTGTGGGTGGCGAGCGGCGTGGTGACCGTGTGGTTGGTGACGATCCCGAGCGGAATGAACACCGTCGGCGCGTCATAGGTGGAATAGCGGATCGAGAAGTCCTGGTTGTCGCGGCCGGAGTTGGCCCAGGCGGCGTAGGAATCGAACGAGCTGATGTTGTAGCCCTTGGCATTGGCCGTGAGGTCCAGCGAAAAGGTGACCACGTTGCCATTGTTCGGCGTGACCGAACCGAGGAAATTGCCCGCCGTGCCGACGCTGTTGTCAGTGACGACACTCCACGAGGCCGAAGCGGTGTCCGTGCCGTGGGTGGGCTGCACCGGGGCGGGATTGGCCGTGCCGCCGTTGAGCAGGTTGGTGCCGGACGGCAGCGTCCAGCTATTGGCGGTGCTGGACTCATTGAGCGTCGTGACTGTCGGCGCACGCAGTACGAACTCACGGAAGCCGGTGTAACCGTTTTCCTGGGTATTGAAGGTAATCTGGATCTGGGCAACCCCGGTGGCCATTACCCCGGTGGTATCGGTGACGGTGGAGTGGGTGGAGTTGAAGGTGTTGCCGGTATTGTTGGCGGTGTGGTTCCCGACGGTGGCGAGCGGGGTGAACACCGTCGGATTGGCCACGGTGGAAAAGGAGATGGTGTAGTCCTGGTCATCGCGGCCGTGGTCCCCCCACGAGCAATAGGAATCAAACGAGCCGATCGAGTACCCCGCGGGCTGCGCGGTAAGATCAAGCGCGAAGACCACCGAAGTATTGTTGGTGGGCGTGACGCTGGCCGCGTTGGCGGTATTGGCACCGAGGAGTCCATCCGTTAACGTCGACCAACTGGTGGACGAGGACTCGTGAGATCCCACGGTTGTCGGAGTGGGCGTGGCCGTGGCAAGGAGGTTGGTGCCCTTGGGCAGGACGAACGTGTTGCCAGTGGACTGTTCGTTGAAGGTCTCGATGACCGCTTGCGCGATAGAAGAGGCGAAGAGGGGGGCGAGGCAGAGTACAAGTGCCTGCGGCAGCCGACGGGTATAACGGGGCTTCATGAGTTATATGGGT
>Ga0265327_10001723_pt1 | contig 25927 bp, 16 predicted proteins | sample 41621metaG_FD_202089 | JGI IMG/M metagenome (GOLD analysis project Ga0265327, IMG submission 202089) | Rhizosphere microbial communities from Carex aquatilis grown in University of Washington, Seatle, WA, United States - 4-16-21 metaG | ecosystem: Host-associated > Plants > Roots > Rhizosphere...
TCCTATCTCGGCCATCAGGGCATGAAGTTCGTGGAACGCTTCGACGCGAACAGCTACATCACGCTGTCGCTGGCGATGGACCTGTTTGATCTCGGCGGCACGCCGGAACAGCTCGCCGCCAGTTTCAGTCACGCGCAATGCCGCTGGCTGGTTCTGAGTTTTTCGAGCGACTGGCTGTTCCAGCCGCGCCAATCGCGCGATATCGTGAATGCGCTCATCCGCAACCACGCCAGCGTGAGCTACTGCGACATTGAAAGCGATTGCGGCCACGATGCCTTTCTGCTGCCGGACGACTTTGATCGCTACGGGGAAATGGTCCGCGCGTTCATCAATAATCTCGGGCCGGCGCCCGTCGCTCCGGGCGTGGAGAAAGATGAGCTGCCCGGCACCACCAGCATCTTTCACGAGCGCCGGCTGGACTATGACCGCATCGTGGAATTGATTCCGCCGGCGGCCAGCGTGCTCGATCTCGGCTGCGGCACCGGCCGGCTGCTGGCGCGGCTCAAGCTCCAAAACCACCGGCGGCTCGTCGGCGTCGAACTAGATGAGCACAAAATTCTCAGCGCGCTGCGGCGCGACCTCGATGTCATCCACGCCGATTTGAATGAAGGCTTGCGGGCGTTCGCCGACAAGCAGTTCGATTGTGTGGTGCTGTCGCAAACCCTGCCGGCGGTCAAGGACGTGGCGGGCGTGATTGCCGAAATGCTGCGCGTGGGCCAGACCGGCATCGTGAGTTTTCCCAATCTGGCGTTTCACAAGCTGCGCCGGATGCTCGCCGAGGAAGGCCGCGCGCCGCGTACCTACGGCTGGCTGAAGGATAAATGGTATGACACGGCGGACATCCGGTTTCTGTCCATTGCCGACTTTGAAACTTTTTGCGCGGAGAAAAACATCCGCATCCGGCGCCGCATCGCGCTCAACACCGAGGACGGCGTGGAAGTTACCAGCGATGCCAATCGCGAGGCTGATCTCGCCATTTTTGTGATCAGCAATGAGGCGCCGGGCCGATAGCAGTGGATGAAAGTTGGATGTTGAATGTTATCTCCACCGCCCTCTGACATCTGCCCTCCGACCTATCGTGGTCTGTAGTCAGCAGTTCGTGCTCCAACCTTTGCGCCCTTTGTTTCTTTGTTGTTAAAAAAGTGGTCAGGTTTCAAGTTTCCGGTCTCATCATTGGATCACCTTCACGTCTTTGAACATGAACGGATTGTCACTCAGTCGCAGCGGTTTGCCGCTGGCGGTGGTCACGTTCTTCAGAACCACCTGTTCGGTCTTCATGTTCGGGAATTTCTCCTGGTAGGAAGCGTCGGTGAACTTGGCATTGAAGTCGGCGAAGATGGCCGGCCCGCGATAATTTGCCGGATGGTTGGTGTCATCGATCCGCAGCGTGTCGATGATAATCCGTCTGGGCATGTAGCAGGTATAGCCGAAGTCGTGCTGGCCCGTATAGGATCCCCCGATCAGAGCGGCGGTGGCGGGACTGCCGCAGGCGGGAACGTAAACGCAGTTCTTGATGATGAAATCGCCCTGCCAGGTGCTGCCGTAATCGGAGCGCAGGTTGATGAGGCTGCCGCCGTAGAGGGTGCAATTCTCCACGAGCAGTGTCCCGAAGCCGATGGCGTTGATGCCGGCATGGCCCAGGGTCGAATTGCGGATCGTGGCATTGGCGACGCCTTGATGGGCATCGAAACGGGAGAAGCTGCAACGGTCGAGCAGCAGGTTCTTGCAGAAGTTGGAGCCGATGATACCCCAGCGGGTGCGGTCCTTGATGTCATTGCTCTGTTTGCAGTTGATGAAGGAGAGGTTCAGGGCCTGGCTGGGGGAAATATCATAGGTGCCCATGCTGACCGGCCTGCCCGCCGAGCCGATGGTGACGAAGGTTTTGTGCCCGGTCAGGATGGCATTCCGCACGGTGACGTTGGCGCAAGCGCTGAAGTTGAGAAATCCGCCGTAGGGCGCGCCATGGTCACCCTCGCCCGTGATGAGGTGCTCCACGCCATCGATCACCACATTCGAGCGCCGGATTCCGATTCCCCGGGTGTAGTAGCTGTATTTGGATTCGACCGCGTTGGCTTTGGTGGTAAAGCGTCCGCCGGTGATGGTCAGCCGCTTCTGGTCCATCGGCTGGGCGGTGATCTTCGTGATCTGGTCGAAATCCCAGATGATCGGCGTGTTCGTGTCCACCCGGCCGTTTTGGTCCGCGATGAAGGTGTCGGTCTGCGGGGAGCCATTGTTCTGGTTGGCTCCGAACCGGATGAAGTGTTTGATGTGGGCATTCCAAACGCTGATCACGCAGGGGCCGGGCAGCGCCGCGGCGATTTTGGACTGGTTCCGCTTGAGCGAAGAGATTCCCTGAAGCGTGAACGGCTTCAGGGAAGATTGGACATTGAAGATGTTGGCATTGCGGTTCAAGACGGCGGTGTCATCAATGATGAACTTGGCCGTCCCCCAATCGGTGTCCGTCTGGATGACCGCCGTCTGGTTCTTTCCCCCGATGTAGTAGGTCGCCCCGGCATCGGCTTTTACAGGCAGCCCGTGCTGATTGGCGAATTCATGGGCCCGGACGATGGCCTCGAGGTCATCGGTCACCCCGTCGCCGACGGCCCCGAATTTGGCATACCGGACCACCTCCATCTGTTCTCCGGCTCCTTTTCCGGCCGGCGCGGCGGAGCCAACGGACAGGCCGGATCCGAAGCAACCGAGGGCCAGAGCCGCGACTAACAGTTCATATCTTTTCATAATAATGACATCTCTTGCAAATGACTGGGTTGATTCAGGATGACTGATTGTGACGGTTTAGAAAGTACATTTCATCAAGGAAACTGAAATGCGCCCACCCCGCTGGCCCGGCAGCGCGAACCGGCGGAATTCCAGCGGCAAGGTTTGCCGATAATCCGTTCGCGCGGAATCAATCGCGATAAATGGCTGCCTTATGAACCGACCTCCGCGCACCAAGACGCTATCTTCGCCTTGATGGCATCTCTCACCGTGCGCGTGCCGGCCAGCTTTGCCTCCGGCGTGCCCTGAAAGCTTGAGGGATCAGGGAAGCACCAATGCAGCCACCGGGTGACACCGGCGAAAATCGGACACCGTTCCGCGCTGGCGCCATCGCAGACGGTGATGACGTAGGCGAACATCGTGCCGGCCTTAAGATAATCGAACACGCCCTTGGTCTGGTTGCCCGAAATATCAATGCCCGCTTCACGCATCGCTTCGACGACGACCGGGTTCAGCCGGCCCGGTTCGAGGCCCGCGCTATGCGCTTCAAACCGGTCGCCACCGGTTTAATTGAAGTACGCCTCGGCCATCTGGCTGCGGGCGCGGTTGTGGATGCAGACAAACTGGACTTTCTTTTTCAGGCTGTAGTTGGTGGTTTATGGTTATACCAGTCGCGCGACTGGTTGCAGAGGTTGCAGACGGAAAGCATGACCGGCACTTCCACCAGCACGCCCACCACGCACGCCAGCGCCGCGCCGGAGCCGGGGCCGAAAATCGTAATCGCCACCGCTACCGCCAGTTCAAAGAAATTGCTCGCCCCGATCAGTGCGCCGGGCGACGCCACGTTGTGCGGCACTTTCAATTTACGCATCAGCAGATAGGTCAGGCTGGAATTGAAATAGACCTGGATCAGAATCGGCACGGCCAGCAGGATGACGGCGAACCATTTCTTCGTCAGGTTGTCGGCCTGGAACGCGAAGATCAGCGCCAGCGTCAGCAGCAGCGACCACATCATCACCGGATGAAACTTCGGCAGGAAAAAAAAATCAAACCAGTCCTTGCCGTGCGCCTTCAGCAGCAGCGCCCGCGTCAGCCAGCCCGCCGTCAGCGGCACCACGATGAACACCACGACCGACGTAATCAGCACCTTCGGCGGCACGATGACATTCGCCACGCCGCACAAGAACATGACAATGGGCGCAAACGCAACAAGCATGATCAGGTCGTTCACCGCCACTTGCACCAGCGTATAAACCGGGTCGCCGTCCGTGAGGTAAGACCACACAAAGACCATCGCCGTGCAGGGCGCGGCGGCCAGGATGATCAGGCCGGCTGTGTAATTCTTTGCCGTCTCGGCATCAATCCAATGCGCAAAGATATGCTGCATGAATATCCACGCGAGGAAAGCCATGCTGAACGGCTTCACCAGCCAGTTCACAAACAGCGTCACCATCAATCCCTTGGGCCGTTTCGCGACGACGCCGATGGCGCTGAAATCCACCTTGAGCATCATTGGATAAATCATCAGCCACAGGAGAATGCCAATCGGCACGTTCACTTGTGAGCCTTGGCTAAATTCCATCTTGCTCAGGCTGGACGTGACGCCCGGCAGCAGTTTGCCGAAGGCGACGCCCACCACCATGCACACCAGCACCCACACGGTGAGGTAGCGTTCAAAAAAGGCCAGACGTTTGGGAGCGACATCAGCCGTGGACATAGCAATATGGGGTTAGGGTTTGAAAAGTTGTTGCAGCCGTTCTGGGCCGGTCGGATCTTCCGTCACCCAGGGCACCAGCGCCGTGCGCTGGGAAAGTTTCTCGACCACTTCGCGGATATATTGAACTTCACCGTGTCCGCGCGCCACGAGCAGCGGATCATGCGATCCGCTTCCGGCAAAGCTCTGGTTGATGACCCAGGCGAACGGTTCAATCTGTGCGCGGCGCAAATCGGTTTGCAGCATGGCTGCTTCGTGAACCGGCGTGGCTTCCGGCAGCGTGACGACCAGCACGCGGGTATAGTCGGCGTCCCGCAAACGCGGCAGCAGTTGCCGCACTTCTTCCGGCATGTCGCTCGCCTTGCGTGCGATTTCGCGGTGGTAGGATTCCGTCGCGTCCAGCAGCAGCAGGGTGTGGCCGGTCGGCGCGGTGTCCAGCACCACAAAGGCGTCCTTGCCTTGCGCCACGGTGCGGGCGAACGCCCGGAATACGGCGATTTCTTCCGTACAGGGCGACCGTAAATCTTCTTCCAGCAACGCGCGGCCGGCGGCGTCGAGATTTTTGCCCGCCGTCGCCATCACCTGTTCCACATAGGCCCGCGTCTCGACTTGGGGATCAATCCGGCTGACCTCCATTCCCGGGATTTTTCCCGCTGCCGACGCAATGTGCGCCGCCGGATCGGTCGTGCTCAAATGCACCTGGCAGCCGCGCCGCGCCAGTTCCGTCGCGATGGCGGCCGCGAGGGTCGTCTTGCCCACGCCGCCTTTGCCCATTGTCATCACCACGCCCCGGCCGGCCTGCGCCAGATCATCCACCAAGTCGCTTAAAGTTTCCGTCGCCGGCAGTTTCCCCCCGATGGAGCCGACGTGCGGAGGCTCTGATTCATTTCTGACTTCTGACTTCTGGCTTCCGACTTCTGTTAATGCCCGCAGCGCCGGGATGCCCACCAGATTATGCGAACGCAACGGGACTTTACTTACCCGCATCCGGTTCAGAAACGCGCCCGCCGCCGCCAGCGCCTCCGCGCCGCGCCGTTGCAGCGCGAGGGCCACCGGGTCGTTCCCTGCGGCTTCAAACAATCCGTTCAAAATCAGCCGTTGGTTGCGCACGCCGATGGCGGCAAGTTCATCGCTGGTGCGTTCCGCTTCGGTCAGCGCCGCCCCTTGCGCCCGGCTCACCAGCACGAGCGTCGTGCGTTCGCCGTCGGCTAGCGCCGCCACCGCGTTTTCATAAATGACGCGCTGCTTCTCCAGCCCCGCCAGCGGACCGAGACAGGAAGTGCCCGTCGTGCTGCTGTCCAGAAAACCGGTCCAGGCGGTCGGCAGCGTCATCAGCCGCAGTGTGTGGCCGGTGGGCGCGGTGTCGAAAATGACGTGGTCAAAATCCGCCGTCGCCTCTGGCTGGCCGAGCAGTCTTGAAAATTCGTCGAAGGCCGCAATCTCCATCGTGCAGGCGCCGGAAAGCTGTTCCTCCATGCCGCGCACAACCGCGTCCGGCAGTTTGCCGCGATACGGACCGACCAGTTTTTCCCGATACGCTGCTGCCGCCGCCGCCGGATCAATGTTCAGCGCCGCCAGTCGCGGCACGTCCGGCACCACCGTTGGCGTGGCGTTCAGTCGCACACCCAGCACTTCATCCAGATTCGACGCCGGGTCCGTGCTGGCCAGCAGCACGCGTTTGCCGCCATCCGCCAGCGCGATGGCCGAGGCGCACGCCAGCGACGTCTTGCCCACACCGCCCTTGCCCGTGAAAAACAGGAAGCGCGTCGGCGCTTCCAGAAAACGGGACAGGGTTTGTTCGGCGGGAAAATTCATTTCAGCACGTTCCGCCACCGCAGCAGCAATCTGACTTCGCGGGAGCGCTCGCCGTGACTTTCAATTTGAACCAGCCTGTGAGTTCGGCGCGGTCGGGATAATGTCCCGTCGTCACCACCTTGCCGTTGAGTAAAATCACCGGCAACGTGGCTTCACCTTTTTCCGTCAGCGCGGTCTTCACCAGTTCGTTTTCCACAAACGCCGCCGGGTTTTGCGAGAGGTTATGCCGCTGGACAATCACGCCCTCGGATTTGAGCCAGTCGAGATCCGCGGCGAATTGCACCAGCTTCGTGTCCACGTCTGGCCCGCATACGCCGGTCGAGCAGCACATCGCGGGGTCGAATACTTGAATGGTTTGCGTGGTCTGTTTCATAACTTATTTTGCTTTCGCCTGGTCGCGCCGCCCGTCGGCGTAAGCCTCGAACATCATCTTGATCTGGTCCCGCACCTGCCGGAACACCGCCAGCTTTTCCTCGTCCGTGCCCGTCGCATGCGCCGGGTCGTAAAACCCCCAATGATGGCGGTTCAACTGACCGGGAAAAATCGGACACGCCTGATCCGCGTTGCCACAGACGGTGATAACCGTTTCCACCGGCTGGTTGAGGAAGTCATTCATGTGCTTGGAATGATGGCCGGAAATATCAATCCCGATTTCCTTCATCACCTGGATGCCCAGCGGATGCACATAGCCCGCCGGTTTCGATCCCGCGCTTTGCACGTTGAGCGTGTCGCCCGCGACCGCACGCAGGATGCCTTCAGCCAGATGGCTGCGGCAGGAGTTGCCGGTGCAGAGGATCAGGACGGTGGGTTTCACTTTTTGCATTGTCGTTTGCATATTTCGGCCAGGTCGGTTTTTTTGATTTTTTTGATTTGTTTGGTGTCAGCGGAAATCTGCGATTCCTTCTCGTTGGCTTTGGCCACCCAGGTAAGGGCATCCCGCACCGTGCTGTCCGCTTCCCGGCCCGGCAGGCGGTAATAAACCCACCGGTCCGCCTTGCGGGATTGCACCAGCCCGGCTTGAAAGAGAATGGATAGGTGCTTGGAAACCGTGGAGGGGGCCATGCCGAACAATTCGGTGATCTGGCAGACGCACAACTCCCCGCCGCGCAGGGCCATCAGGATGCGCACGCGGGTGGCATCCGCCAGCGCCTTGGTGATATACATGAACTCGCGCATAATTTATTTCCTTATTTCGCCATACATCGAAATGTAAACTACCACATCGCCCGTTCCTGTCAAACCTCCATCGGCTCGCGACCCGCTCCGCCGCGACAACCGCCAATAAAGCCCGGCTGAAAACCTTCAGCGATTCCTTCCATCACGGGGTCATAACCGGGTCCGTGGCGGACATATCAGTTCATGCCAACCTCGGGACCGGCAGGGCGCGTTGCTCCATGCGCGCCGCCCTGGCGAACCAGAACGCGTTCTTTGGCTGGTGGCCGTCGGCAAAGACCGGCGCGGAGAGGGCTGGCCGGCCCTACCAGCCAATGGGCCAAGGTGGTTCTGATTCGCCATAATCTAAAACACCTCCCGGTCAAAATTACAGAAAAGGTCCACGCGGGCCGCGGGCCGGCCAGCCAATGGGAAATCCCGGTTGACATTCCGTTCCCGGCATGGCGTAGTTTTATACGTATATGAAAAATTTTACTTCCAAAAGTAAAATTGCATGGCATCCGGCGGGGGAAGGTTTTGTCGGCCGGCCGGGCCGCCGGCAGGGACGGTTTTGGAGAAGATTTTTCACCGGCGTGGTGCTGGCGGCCGCGGGCTGGCTACCCCTGACCGCGCCCGCCAGCCCAACCGGCTTGCGCGTGGCCATCTACAGCGGCACCGGGGCGGACGCCGAAAAATTGCTCGCCCTCTACCGGGCCGTTGCCGCTTGCGGCCACACCCCGCTGGCCATTCTCAAGTCCGACATCGCCGGCGGCCGGCTGGTCCCCACCAATTATTCCGTGCTGATCATTCCCGCCGGCGAAGGCGGCCAGTGGGGGCAATTCGTGAACTATGGTTCCTATGCGGACACGAACAACCTCGGGGCCCCGGGAACCAGCGCGGCCATCCGCAGCTTTCTCAATGCCGGCGGCGGCGTGGTGGCGATCCAGGCCGGGGCCTTCTTCGTCTCGCAAAACGCCGGCGGTCCCGCCATCTATGGCGGCAATTACTATTGGTCCCAACCCGCCTCCGGGAAACAGACGTTCACGCTCGCCGCCGCCTTTGGCAGCGGCACGCAGGACGCGTGGATGGATTCCGGCGGCGGCTCTTTTTCCCCGCCGCTACCGGCCAACACCACGGTGATTGCCACGGACAGCGCCAGCCGGCCCGTGGCGGTGTGCGTCCCTTATGGCTCCGGCCGGGTGGCGTTGTGCGCCTTCGACCCCGAACTGCGGGGCGACACCGTGGATGACTGGACCCTCTGGGACAACTGGGCCATGGGCGGCGTGCATAGCAACTCCGTCGGCTGCTGGAAATTTCTGGGCCGGATGATCGGCTGGGCGGCCAGCGGCGATTCCTCGGTGCCCGCCATCAAATCCGCCGCGAATCCCGCCGGGGCCAGCATCGCCGTGGTGGCCACGCACAACATCAACGGCGGGGCCTGGCCGGGGCTACTGCCCGCCATGGCGAAAGCCATCGAATACAGCGGGCACGTGCCGCTCGCCATCCGGTTCAACGAAATCATCCAGGGCTACCTCACCACCAATAATTTCAAAGTGGTGACCTTTCCCGGCGGCTACGTTTACGGCTACTACACCGGCCTGGCCGGCTACGAGCAAAACATCCGCAATTTTATCCGCGCCGGCGGCAGTTATTACGGCGTGTGCGCAGGCTCGTTCTATGCGAGCTCCAACCTGACCTGGTATGGCACCAATTATTCATATCCCCTCGCCCTGCTGGCGACCGGCGACAACGGCCCGATCAACGACATCATCCCCTGGCCCGGCTACGCCCTGACCCCCATCCGCATCAACGACTCCGTGCTCGGCGACCTGGGCACGCTCTCGGAACTTTATTACGGCGGCGGCTACCATATGATCCCCACCGACGCCCAGCAAGGCGCGCACGTCTATACCGCCGCCACCTTTGCCTATGGCGGCTCCGCCAGCAATCTATCCGACGTGGTGCGGTACAATTACGGACGCGGCCGGGTCATGCTCGTCACCACGCATCCCGAAGTCCGCGTCGGCTCGGATGCCGATTGGACGGCTTGGGACAATTACGATTACAACACCGGCCAGCCCGTGAACAATCCCTCCAATCCCTGGCTCTTTGTCAGCGCAGCCTTCAACAACTGGCTGGCGCCGGGATTCCCTCCCCGAATCAAGGTGGCCCCCGCCGCCGCCGGCCAGCAGCTTGCCCTGCAATTCTTTGCCACCCCGGGTTACAACTTCATCCTGCAATCGGTCACCAACCTCAGCTTCCCGTTAAACTGGCAGCCGATCGCCACCAATTCCACCGATACGAACGGCATCTGGAGCCTTACCGTAACCAATACCCGAAAAACCGCCGGCGGCTTCTTCCGGGTGATCAGTCAGTAGTCCGGCGTTGGGGGATAAGTGGATGATGTGGCGCACGGGCGACTGAGCGGAAGTCAGAAGCCGAGGGCGCCGGGGAACCGTTTTGAAATCATTGGGGCAGCGGCGCGGCCCGCCCCTGCTCGCCGGACTTGAGAAACCACCGGCCCGCCCCTTCGTTGGTCTTAAAGAAATTCAACAACTGCGCAGTGGTTTTCCGGGAGCCGGACTCGTTGGGATGCAGGCGATCCGCGCGGACGTCATTCTCCGTCCAGACCAGTCCGTCGAATTTGCGCGGCGAGTTGCCCTGCGCCCACAGATACGGGCCCCAGAGCACCAACGGCGCTTTCACGTCGCCGCGCGCTGGGTCAAAATTAAGTTGCGGGTCGCCTTTGATCTGGCTTTGCACGATCCAGCGCGTGCCGAAGCCCGATTCATAGGCGAAGGGCTCGGGGCTGCCGCTTTCGCGGCCGGACCAGCCGCCAAAGGTCCGGCTCGACAGATAAAGGACGCGCAGGTTTGGATAATGATGCCGCGCAATGTTCAGGATGGCCGTGATATCGGCCTGCAACGCGCGGGCGTGAGCCGGGAATTCACCCAGCGGCTTCGGATTGGCCTCGACCTGTTTGAGCCAACCCACTTGCACCTGCCGGGGCGAAAGGCCCGCCGCCTTGATCCGCTGCGCGAGGGTTGGCCACGTGTCTTTATCCAGTCCGGGGCTGCTCCGGCGGTTGGACTTGGGCAGGTGCACGACGTCCATCTCCCGGTCGAGCCGCTCCTGTTCGGCCGGCGGCAAAACGGCCGCGCCGTCCCAGGCCCACATGACCGCCGAGCGGCCGCCGATGGCGCCATTGACAATGATCACGCGGGGCGATTTTTGCGGGTCGGCATCAGCTCCGCGTTTGAAGGCCTCCGATTCGATGGAGGTGTTGGAGAAACCGATCGTGATCAAGCCGATTTTGCCCTGGTCCGACGGTTTACCCTCCGCATCGAGCGGGCGGATTTTTTCTGACTCGCGCAGGTGCGCGGCGCGATGTGCCGCCGGCGGATCGTTCCGCCCGCCGCCATAAAGCCCGCCGTCCTCGCCCCGGTATGGCCCGGTCATATCGGTGAGGGGCACGAGCGCGCTCCAGTCGTTCGTGTTCACCGCCAACGATCGAGCCGCAGCGGCCGGGGGGACGGCGCCGGCGGGCTTGCCGGCGGCGCGTTTGCGGATTTCCTGCTTCACACGGTCCAGATACGCCTGTTCCTCAGACGTCAGCGTTTCGCCACGGCTCGATTTTTGCATCAGCTGCCGTCCGCGGGCGGGATCAATCGGCGGTTCCTGGCCGCGCATCGGGAGCGGCATGAAGAACACCGCACCCACGAACAGGGCAAACACGACGCGCGCCCAAGGAAGAGAGAAAAGTTTCATCGGCTTATGACCTGATAGGACGCAGTTCACCGGCTTCCCGTTACACCAAGACTCTTGGGGAGGGCGGTGCTTAGGCCGCCGGCAGGGTCTTTCGGAAAGGACGGGGCCGCCATCATGGCCTGCACTTTCTCAAAGTAACCCGGGCGCGTGCTCCAGAAGATATAGTTCAACCGCAGCTTATCCCGGCCGAATTCGTAAATCGCTTGCACCGGGGTTTCGCCGCCCGTTCCGCGAAAGGCCGTTTTCTGCGTATAATCGTTCGGCTGGACCGCGGCGCCCAAGGGCACGGTTCCCGATAACGGCGCGTAAAGGCGATAGACGCCGCGCTGCGGATCCGTCAGGACGGGATCCTGCGGATAAACATCCGGCCCGCCGAAACCGACGCCATGAGTCCTGGCGTAATCGGCCAACCCCGAGGTGACTTCCGGAGGCATATTGACATATTGGATGACCACCGTTGCGGGAAATGCGTCTTTGAGCGTCTGCATGCCAGACTTGACCGCGCGCGCGTAGGCGTCGGTCGTGTAGTGAAGCTGCTCTCGATCCCCGGGGTCGAACGTGGTGGCTGATTCTGGAATCACCACCGCTTCGAGGAACGGTTCGCGGTCGAGGGCCCGGCCGAGCTGGGTGTAAAGCGCGTTGAGCCGCCGGTTGACCTGCTCATTCCAAATTAGGGGATTGAAAGAACCCCAGCGCGTCCGGTAAACACCGCCGCCGTAGGTAGGTCCCGAGAGATAGGCCGGGCAATAATTCTGACCGGCGCCAAAGGTTTTGGTCTGCACCTGAATGACCAGCCGCTGGCCATGCCGGCCTAGAAACGCGAGGTCGGCGCGTATTTCCGAGAAGTCGTAATGATCCTGCTCCGGCTCCAGTGATCGCCAAGGGTAACACTTCTGGATGCCGCGGAAATCCTTGTAAAGATCGCGCTCATCGAGAGCCTTGAACTGGACAAATGCGTAATGCCCCGGGTACCATTTAGCCCCGGGGGCTGAAGGGTTGCCGGCAGGTTTGGCGGATGCTTTGCCGGTGAACCAGACTTTCGCCGTCGGGTCGGTCTTCAGGAAGTTTAGCAGGAGCGTGGCGACCTTGGCGCGGGCGGAATCCGCCGGGTGCGTGCCGTCAACGGGCGACAAATCCTGACGGGCATAGGTCAATCCGTCGGTCTGGCGCGGTATCATGCCGTCGGCCCAGAGATACGGGCCCCACAAAAGCAGCGGGGCTTTCACCGCGCCCCGCGTCGGGTCCCAGTTGAGTTCTGGTTTGCCGGCCATCTGATCCTGAATCAGCCAGCGCAGCGCAAACGCCTCCTCGTAGGCATACGGCTCAGGATTCAGGGCCGTGGTCGCGTAGCCGGCATAGATGCGGCTGGAAAGATACACGAGGCGGAGATTGGGAAATTTCTCTTTCAGGTTGGCGAGGCTTTTGACGAGATTCTCCTGCAGCTGTTTCGCGTGCCGGGGAAACTCGCCGTATTGCGCCGGACGGGCTTCGGCCTGTTTCATCCATGCCACTTGAATTTGTCTGGCGCTCAATCCGGCCGCCTGCATGCGCTCGTCCACCTTCGGCCACAGCGCCGACTGCGGATCAGCCCAGCGCATCGCCGTTTGCCCGCCTTGCGCGCCATCCAGCACGATCACATTTGCGGACTTGGCGGGGTCGGCGTCGGCCAGTTGCTTGAAACGGGAATATTCCATGGTGGTATTGGACATGCCGACCGAGAGCAATCCGATCTTGCCTTGGGCGGATGGCTGGCCCGCCGCATCCAGCGGGATGATTTTCTCCGCCTCCGCGAGCGCCCGCTGGAGGTGAAGGGCGGGAGGCTGGTTCTCGCCGCCGCCATACAAGCCGCCGTCCTGCCCTTTGTAGTTATCCCGGGCGGTCATTTGGTCGAGGGGCATCAAACCCGTGGAGACGCGGGCCGGCGGAACGCCAAGATCGGAAGGGCCACCGCTGCGAGACGGGCTTTGATTGGCTTTGCCCCGGGCGGCTTTGGCCCGGTCGAGATAGGCTTGATCCGCGGGAGATAATTGCCGGCCCTCGCGGAACTGGCGGTAAAGAACCTGGGCGCGGTTCCAATCAATGGGGTCTATATTGTCCGCGGCTGAGCTGGCGTTGCGGTTAAACCCGGGGGACGCGCTGCCGCCGGGCGACTGGCTGGTGGCCGGCGAGCCGCTGGTATTCCAAGCCGTGTTCGTAGCGGTTCCCGGCGCGATGTCATTCCCATTCGTGATCCCATAACCGATGGTGGCCGGCGCCGCTTCCGCGATCAGCGCGAGCCAGCCCAAAAGCGCCACGAGCAGGCAACGGCCCAGCATGGATTGTATCGGGCTATTAATGCCCGCACCTTTGCGCATGCGGCGTGCCTTTTCAAGATTAAACCGGGACCTGAACTGGAAACCGGAGACCTGAGGGCCCAATCAGAACCGCCAAGACGCCAAAGCCACCAAGGATGGAAAGTTAAGGCCGGAAACATTCAACATCGAACGCCCAACATCCAACAAGAGAAAAGCGGAAAGCGGAAACAGCCAACATCCAACAGCCATTGGGCATTCGTAATTCGTAATTAGGCATTGGGCACTGGGAGACGTGGCTTGACACCCTGGGGAGGGTTACCAACGAGCCGGGCCGGAGGCCGGCGCTCCGGGGAGGGCTCAACATCCAACAGCCATCATACAACAGCCAACATCGAACCTTCAACATTCAACACCGAGATACCGCTAGGGGGGAATGATGGGGACGGGCTGGTTCCAGGTGTGCTGACCGTCATACACGGCGGTGAATAAATGCGTTGGTTTGCCATCCTCGATGAGGAACCACGGACGCTCGCGGCGCGTGGCGACGAAGTTTCCGCCCCCGGCCCAGCGGATGTGATGGTCATAAACCACCGGCTCGCGACAAGGTTTCCAGTCGGTCACACCGTCGGCGGAAAATAGATGCGCACCCCAGCGCTCATGGCCGGTGACCTGGCCGATGTTATCCTCGCAGATGACATGATATTCGCCACCGTGTTCGAAAAAGAAGAAATCTTCCAGCTTGGCGGCAGGCCAGACATTGCTGTTGACCAGCGTATAGGGCCCCGACCACGAAAGCGCTGCCGAGATACACACGCGCAAATCAACCGTGCGCCAGATCAGCTTTACGCCGCCGTCCGCCTCGAAGCAGGCCGAAGGGTTGTTGGCGTCGCTGGCAACACCCAGATCCAGCGGTTGGTCGCGCCGCGTCCACGGACCGGTTATCGCTTTCGCCGTCGCGATGCCAATCTGACGGTGGCGGGAGCCGACATCGGACCCGATGTAATACAGGACGAAGGTGTCGCCGGTTTTATAAATCGCCGGATTGTGCGCCATGCCGCTGTCCCACTTTCCGGCCGCGCGCCGGCCAATGACCACCTCCGAAAAAACATACGGCCCCTCCGGCCGGGACGCGACGGCGCGGACAATCTCCGAATTGGCGCGATAGCCCTCCGGGAACTTCGTGGCCTCCGGCCAGCGCGATGCAAACAGGTGATATTCGTCGCCGACCTTGATGGCCGCACCGCACCAGACGAACCAGCCTTTCATGGCGAATCCGCTTTCTTTAGGGACCGCTCCGAGCCGGCCGGGGAAGGGAAGGGCATCGCTGCCGAACGACGCGACCGGGAGCAGCAGCGCGAGCAGCGACAGCCAGCAGGTCAAAGCAAGAACAACGGGTTTGGGTTTCACGATTTTTTCATTTCTTTGCACACCAGAATCGGACTGGCAATAAAATTCGGGACCGAGACCGGAGACTTGAAATCGAGGCTGGGAAGGGGCGTACCCCAAATCAGTTTGTATCACGTCCTCCCTCATCCCAGCCTTCCCCAAGCAACGGTGTTAATGGGCAAGTTGGAAATCATTATTTTTGAGGAGGCGGTTCATGAGGATGACGAGCTTACGCATACAGGCAGTCATGGCGACGAGAGGTTTTTTCCCGGCGGCCAGCAAGCGCAGATAAAACTCCTTTAGGATGCGGTCATGCCGCACGGCGCTCAAGGTAGCCATGTAGAGCGCGCATCGCACGGCACTTCGACCACCGCCGATGCGGCGAAATCCGTTCTGGCCGCCACTGTCACGGTTGTAGGGAGCCACACCCGCCAGAGCGGCGGCGGTTTGCGTGGTCAAGGTTCCGAGTTCAGGCATTTCGGCCAGCATGGTGGCCGCGACCACCGGGCCAACACCGGGAATGGCTTTGAGCCGTTGGGCTTTGTGCGCCAGTTGGCCATCTTCGGCGATGAGCTGGGTGATAGCTTCATCGCACTGACCGATTTGCTTTTCCAGAGTTTTTACCAGTTGCCGGGACTGGCTGAGCCGGAACGGATCGATGTAATGCTCGGCGTGGTTGCGCTCGATGACCAGCATTTGAACGAGCTGCCGGCGGCGTTGAGCTAGGTCGGCCAGTTGCCGCTGTTGTGACGAGGCTGGGGCGGTGGCGGCAGGTTGGAAGGTCGCACCGTATTCCGACAGCACGGCGGCGTCAATGGGATCGGTCTTGGCCCGCTGACCTTGAGCACGGGCGAAGTAACGGACGCGTCCAGCTTCGACGATGCTCACAGGGATGCTGGCCGTCTGGAGGACGCGCACGACGCCCTGTTCGTAACCGCCAGTGGCTTCACAGACCACGTGAGCGTTGGGATAAACGCGCAGATGTTTGAGCAGTTGGGCATGACCTTTGCGATCATTGGCCAGCGTGTGGAAACGGCCGGCGAGATGCAGTTGCAAAGAGAGCTTGGCAACATCAAGGCCGACATGGAGGATGGGGAGGTTGTTCTGACTCATACTTGTGGGATACGAGCTACGATGATTTGTGGTTGTCGTGCTCAAGCAACGGTTCGAGTTTGGGACAATGGGCACGCGCGGAACAAGCTTAGGGACGCATCACGTTAAGCGTATGCGAGGAGACGATGTTCTCACGCGCGCCGTCATCCTCCCGGTTGCAACCGGGAGGATGACCCCAGCTTGGCTTTCTCTTTCAAGTCTGCCAAGCAGGACAAATAGGAAGATACAAGGAGAAGGAGAATCGTTCCCCGCGTCTTGGAATAACAAGCCCGAGGACTGTTTCAATTCACAGGGACACGGTTTGAGGCGGCCGGTGGGAAAAGCGGAGGAGGGCCGCCGCATTCCAAGAAACTGCCGCGTAATAGGGGTTTGACGTCCGGTGCAAAGCGGCTAGACCTGCTCCAGTCCGCTGGAATTTGGTGCGTGAGAAGCAGGGCGTCCCAATATCAAGGTGAACGGTTATAGTTTGAACCCTTGCAACAATGAAACGGCGCATTGGTTCATGGTTGTTCCGGCGAAGCGACAGGACGTTGCCGGGGCCACATCGAGCGGAAATCGCCGAGATTTCTCGGCCCGATGTAAGACTGGCTTAAATCAACTTCGGCGACGGCAACGGCACCCCACTTTTCGGCCTGAGCAATGGGCTTGCCGGTCTGGTCGAAAATTGCCGAAATCATCCAGTCGTCCTTCGGGTCGCTGTAACAACTGCTAACGAGATAAACGTGGTTCTCGCACGCCCGCGCCCGGGCCAGCAAGGGGTTGCAGCCCCAGACCGGCCAAGCGATGATTTCAGCCCCGCGGCTGGACAATTCGCGGGCGACTTCGGGGAAAAATCCATCGTAGCATATCATCATGCCGATTTTGCCAATCTTCGTGTCAAACACCGGATAGTCGCTGCCCGGCGCGATACCATTCGCAACCTCGCCGGGCGGGAGACACACCTTGCGATACTTGCCAATCAACCGGCCATCAGGACCAAGCAGAACGGACGTATTGTAAATCAAGTGTCCAGCCCGCTCATACAGGCTTAATACGATGTGCAGGCGGTTGGTTTTGGCAAGTTCGCCAAAATAGCTGGTGGTCGGACCGGGAATGACTTCGGCGATTTCGGCCAGCTTCGGTTTCACCCCCACCGTGGGAACCGTTTCACCGAGCACGACGAGATCGGATTTTTGCTGCGCGGCGGCTTGGATGAACGGCGCATATTCCTCGCAGTTTTCGCGGGGCGATTTGCCCTTCGGCTGGTAGTGAATGGTGGCGAGGCGCACCTTGCGAGGCGGTGGCGGCGTGGTTTTTCCAAACTGAACATCACTCCACCTCACCTGTCCATTGGACGCCCACTGCAGGTGCAGCTCGACCACGGCGCGCGCGGCCCTGGCGGGCGCGCGATAGACCCCGAAAACCGTGGTCCAGCCTTGCAGATCGGTGGCACCGTCGGTGGGATATTCGGGTTCGGCACTGGGAAGGTGGCCAAGCTCCCTGACTTGCTGGTCGGGAACAGCGGCGGACACCATGCGGCCCGCTTCGTCCTGCCAGAGCACGCGCACCAGCGCGCTGCGCCGAGGCACGGCCACTCCGGAAGTCTTGCGAACCGCGTCAAAGCGGTAGCAGTCCCCCCCTTTCACGGCGAACGACTTTTGGAACCAGCCATCCAAACCATCGCGCGGGTCGTCCGTGATCACAAAGCAGCCTGCCCCTTTAGGCCCGCCTCCCGGCTCAAATGAAAAGGCCGGGCGAATCTCAACTCTCGGCGCAACGGCCTGCCAGCCATCGGGCGGCTGATCAACAGCCTGAACCATTGCCAGCAGGTGAAAGAAAACAACAGCGGCGGCGACAGCTTTTTTCATAGTTTTCAAGTCCGCTTGACGAAATTTAACGCCGGGGCGGAAAAAATTAGCCCACAATAATGAAGCATCGAGGTCATTGGTTTTACCACCGGTAATACCGGTAGGGGTCGTCTTCGGCCTGGGGTGTTTGGAGGTAGAGATTGTTCGGTGCGCCGCGTTCCGGCGCCGGGTTGGCCACGCCAAGGTTGTGGAGCAGCCGGCTGACCAAAAATACATTCCGCCGGTAGGTGGTGCGCAGATAGGGGTGCTTCACATAATCAAACATCCACGGAGCCGACTGACTAAAGACCACCAGCCCCTGGCCCAGCGGCACAACGCGCAAGGCTGCATTTGATTGCTCCGATTTATCTTCCAACATGGTGATGGCGGGACGGGTCCGCCAATGCAATTCAGCGTCGGAAAGGCCGAAGAGAACCGGCAAATCATATCGTGCCATCCCGCTCGAAACCGTTTGCGTCTGGCGACCATGAACCAAACCAGGCAGGGCCTGGTCCATTTCCGCCTGATTCAATCCCAGACATAGCACATTCAAACCCGCTTCCACCTGCTTTCGTAAATCGGCCGGCGGACTGGAGCCCGGCCCGAGCACCAGCAGAGAATTTTTGAATTGGCCATTAGCGACAGGCTCAGCAGAGGTCGATAGGCCGAGTTGTTGCACCAAATTCTGGATGCGGCTGTCTCCGACCACGCGGGTGGTGCGGGCGGATTGGGGATTAGCCGTATTTAGATAGCGCAGGAGGTTGGCGCACAGCATTTGCGCAGCGGGGTCGGATTGCGTGCGTCCGGTCACATCCAGCTGGCAGAAAATCACCCGGCCATCGCCTTCGACATATTCGAGCAGCGGCGAAAATTGAAGATCAAACCCGCCATCGACAATCGGCAGATAGTCGCCACGGGGCGGTTTTTCAATCAGCACCGTGGCCACCGAACCGCGATTGCCCGCCCGCCAGACGCGCGTGTTGGTAAAACCGCACCAGTTCCATTTTGGATCGTTCTCGTCGATGCTTTTCAGGTCAAAGTAAGGCGGCACAATCGTCGCCGATCCCTGCCAGTTGCATAACAGTTGATCCGACAGACCGGTCAACGCCGGATGCGAGGACACACGCGCAAAGACCTGCCGCAATCCCTGTACATTGATGTGAAAACCAAACCGCGACGTCAGCACCTCCGCATCCTGTTCAAAGACCAATATTTTCAAGCCTTTAGCCACTTGAGCAAACCCCGGCAATAGCCCGTTGGTTGACAGCGCCTGGCGGCCAATCACCAAGACGTCGCCATCAATGCGTTGGCCGGGGGCAGCCTTGGTGAAACTAATGCCCAGTTTTTGCAACAGCCGCCCCGTGTCCCCTTTGGGATCAAACAAGGCGATGCGTGACTGGGCCACGACCGGGGCCGGGGGCGGCAAGATATCAATGGCCAACGAATCGTCCTGCTGACCACCCGGTCCGAAATCGAACGACGCCGACAACGGGTATCGGCCAGCCGTCAAGGTTGACGGCAAGGTGATTTTCACCGGCTCGAAGACAATTCCACCGGGCTCGACCGTGGCGCTGCCACTGCCGCGAAGCGTGGTGCCCGCCAGACTCCACTGATAGCGACAAGTAACGGATCTGCGCGTGTCATTGAGAATGGCGAGTTTTTTTCGGATCTCATCACCGGCGCGGAAGTTGTGCCCTTTTTCGGTGAAAATTTCACCCCCGGCGATGTAAGCGCACAAGGGCAGGTTCCAGCGGAGAAAGGTCTCGCCCAGAGCGGACGGCTTGACCTTCGAAACATCCCGACTGTAAAGCCATTCGCTCTTCACCGGAAAAATCTGATCCGGATAAATTCCGGGATGCTGCAAGCCCTGGTAAGGCTGTTTCACCGGCAGCGGCTGATTGGCCCCGGCCGGCAGGCGCCACAGATTTTCCTGGTCCCACGGCAGCATGGCGGAAATGCCCCAAGTCCGGTGGCTGCGCCAGTTGTCGGCGGCAAACAAGGCCTGGATCTGGGTGTAGTTTTCATCCTGCGAACGAAAATAGCGGATGAGCTGCGACCAATACATGGGCTTGCCGCCGGCCCACAGCTCCTCTTCCCAAGCCATGGATTTCACTTTGGTCGGCGTCATCTGATAGGCCGGCTGGCCGAGATATGCGGCGGCAAATTCCGAATCCCAAATCTGCTGCGGCGCGGGAAAGCGCCAGATGAACTGCGGTCCGCGAAAACTCGACCAGCTCGACACATGCGGCAGACCCCATTCCACGAAAAACATCGGCTTCACCCCATGCGTTCCCCAATGTTCCATCCAGTCACTGCGCTCCTGCAACGGCGCCCAATTCAAATAAATGTTGACGGTATAAAGATCGCCCAGATTGCCGGACTGGTGATGATAAACCGGCCGCGTGGCGTCAAACTCATTGGCTGCTTTCGCGGCGATGAGCGCCTGCTGGCGATTTTTTGACTTGGCCGGATTGGTTCGCGCCCACTCGTCGTCCGGAGAATACAGGCCATCCATCCAGAGCGGATTCTGGTCCCCTTTGTAACCGGTGGCGTTGTGGGTCATGGCGTATAAGATGATGCCGGGATGGTTTTGGGCGCGGCGCACCAGCCACTCGCACAGCGCCCGATACCGTTTCAATTGCTCCGGCGTGTTGAGCTTCCAGCCAAAATCCTTCGCATGAGGCAGCGTGAACGAACTGAGCACGCCCTCCTCGTCCGCCGCCTGGTAAAGTCCGTCAAGATAACTGACCTCCCCCGGCTCGAAACTGTAGTTGGAAGTGATAAAGGCATTGAACCCGTATTTCTTCAAACGCCGGCAGGTGTTGCGCGAACCCTCCACCGAGGCTGCGTCCGCGCCAGCGGCAACATTTTTCAAAAATATGGGGCGCAGATGAATCCGTGAGCCGTTCAGGTAGAAATCACGACCCTGAATCCAGAACTCGCGAAAACCAAACTGGATGGGCAAGGATTCATCCACGGCTTTGCCTTGTTCATCGCGCAGGGTGACGACCGCCGTGTAAAGATTCCGGGGCGAGTCCAAGTCCCACCGCCGCGCATCCGCCCAGGCATTGGTGAAGGCGACGCGTCCATTTTTCAATGCCCCCGCGTCCATCAAATTACCGGTAAACGTTTTCACCAATTTTCCCTGATCGAAGACGCGCGCTTCCAGCCGGCGCTTGCCGCCGCCCGTTGGCGACAACGCCGTGTCGAAGGCAATCGTGTTCTGCCGCGTCGAGGTGATAACATGAACATCACCGAGCGCTTCCGCCATGGGCTGGCTGCGGATAAAAACGTCGCCGGTGAGGCCCTTGTTTTTAAGTTCAGATTTGGAGGTGATAATCCGGTCCGGGGCCATGAACACATTCGCCTCCCACTCCAACGGCCGCGCCACCAGCAGCACGGTCAGGACTTGCGAACCACCCGGCCGAGCCAGCGCAGTGATGTCCAACAAACCGCCGGGGAAAAACACCTCGCCGGCCGGCTGCCCGTCCACCATTACCCTCGCATACGTCTGCACCATGGTGAAATCCAGAAGAATGCGGCGCCCGCTCCAGTTCGCGGGCAGGTTTAAAGGGCGCTGATACCAGGCCTGCTCCAGCTTGGACAAATCCGCGTCATCAAATCCCGGCGGCATCAGAAATTTCTGGTCGCCGTTGGAGGATTGGGGCCAGACCCCCGGCACCTTGAACCAACCCCAGCCGCGATTGGAACCGGGCGGTGTTTTGGGGGTATCCGAAAATTCCGGATTAAACCGCCAGAGACCGTTCAAGCAGATCGTTTCACGCGTATTGGATGATTGCCGCCACACATTGGTCGTGACCGCCAAATCATCCGCCCCGGCGGGCAGCGGCAGATCGACCGCCGCGCCGCCGCGAGTGCGAACCACGGTCACCGTCAAATCAGCAAACTCCGCACAGCCGGAAACGCCAAACATGCTCGGAGAAAAGTCCAGCCGCGCCGCGCCGGCGGGAATCTTGAAATCGCCCTGGTATGGAACCCAGTCCGTTGTACCTTGAGCGCTAAACACATTGGGCCAGGGATCAAGGCGCCGGCCGTTCTGGTCGAAAAAGCTCATCGCCAATCGCGCATTATGCCACCCTTCCGCTCCCCGAACCAAATCGGTCACGCGCATCCGCATCGCGACATGCAGGCATTCCCATTCGGGATTCATGGCGATGGTTTGGGTGACGCTGCCGTTATTGGTGATGGCCAGCCAGGTGCGGCCGCCTTCCGAGCGCAGGGCCACTAGATTGGGCCTGGCTCCCCGCCAGCCTTGGAGGTCGGACTTGAAGTTGCCATTAACGACCAAATTTTGCGGGGGCAGCGGGGAAGCGTCAGTTCCCAGGACCAGCAACAGGAAGGATGCTGCGAGCAGGATGGTTGATTTCATTTTTCTATTATCTGGAATGGTGGAGGATTGGGAATTTTAATCCGACATCGGATGATTAGTAAAGCCGTCCGGCTTGATAATGATGCCCTGATTTCGGAGCGCGGCGCGGCGCGCCGCAGCGCATCTCGCTGCATATAAAGCCGCTGCGGGTCACAGACCCGCGCTCCGTTTTCAAAGGTTGAGTTTAACGGCTATAGATCATCGTCCTGCGCCAGTTTCCAGGTGACGCCACCGTCGGGGGACATCAGCGACGTCCGGCGGCGACCGAGATGATCGTTCCGGTAAAACCAATACGTGGACCAGTAATCGTAGGAAAGAAACAGCCGCCCCTGATGGTCAATCGTAAGCCGGTGGTAGAAGACGCTGTATTCCGAAAACGGCGGCACGATGAGGATGCGGGGCGCTTCCCACGGCTGACCGGGACGTTTCCGCTGATAGGCCAGCGTCGCATAGGAGCTGTTGGTGAATGGTTCTTTATTGTATTGCCACAAGCGGAACACCGCGTGGAGCGTATCGTCCGGCCCGCAAACCATGCCGACATAAGTCTGGTTGAGGTTGGTTCCCATCGGCGCGGCGCCGGTCCATCCGCCATTGGCGTCGTTCGGCTTCAGCGAGTGCGCATAGGGAAACGGCTGGCCATGCGTGCCGGCCAGCACGTGGAGATAGCCACGGCTGTCCATCGTGATGCTGGGCGAGTTGTGGATGTCGTTGGGAGGAGCCCCGATGCCGACCAGCACCGGCTGGCCCAACCGCCCGGTCTCGCGGTCGTAAGTGGCCACATAAGCGGGAACGCCCGGACCGGGCGCCTGGGGATCGGTCGCTTCGCCCCAAACCACATGAACCTTGCTGCCGCGCGAAACCACGGAGGCAGGAATGCCCGAGTGGGCGGCCAGACCAATGCACTTTTTGGAAATGAGAATCGGCTCACCCATGACGATTCGCCCATCCACTTTTTTCGGGAGGAACAGTTCCAAGTCGAATAGCGCCCGCCAAAATAATTTTTCGTCCTTGGCGGTTTGCGTGTAGCGTAAAATCGGCGGCGACCCTTCAGGCAAATTGTTCCCCGTGAACTCCTCCATATCACAGGAGCGCGACTGGCCGGCGCGATTCGGAATGACTTCGCTGGCAAAGCTCTGTCCGCGGTTGGTCGAGTACAGGAGCGCGGCTTTCCCGCCGACCGTGGCCAGCACATAGACATGATTGTCCCGGTCGAACGCCACCTTCGAGCAAAGTTCCCCGGAAAAACCCTTGGGCTTGACCATCGCCCAGCGCCCGGCGCGCAAGGTCGCCACGCCGTCGCCGACGATGGTGAACGGCTGGTTTTTGAGGTCGAAATAGACCTGGTTCCCGACGGGATAATCCGGCAGATGACCAAACTGCTCGTTCTCGTGCTGGTAAGGCTTGAGCACCATGGGCAGGGTCAGCGGTCGGGCGGCCGGGGCTTCGCCGGCCTTCATGGTCAACGTGGAATAAGTCGAGAAGCCAGAATCATCCGTCGGCGTCGCCCGCAGATGAACCACGCGGGTTTCTCCCGCCGCCGGCACCGGGCAGCGAACCGTGATGGCGGCTGACTTTTTCCCGCCGAGGGTCACCTGTCCGGCGGATAACTGCGCGGGCCAATTGCCGCCGGGAAACTGCAGCGCCAGCTGAATGGTTCGCTCGCGGACCGCATTGTTTTGGATCAGGAATGCCATCTCCTTTGATTCACCCGGTTTTCCATAAACCGTCCGACTGTAAGGCGTCAGCAGCCAGCGGTTCTCTGGAAATGAAAACCACGATTTAAGCTCAGGCGTCCATAAAGCCATATCGTATTGCAGATCGTTCCCCGCCCAGCGCGTAATCCCATCAATGGAAATCATTGCCTGCGCCGCCGCGAAATGCAGCCGCCACGGCACGGCCGGCCGCTGCTGGTCCGCCGGAATGGTGCAGGACTCCTGCCCTTTTTCATTGAGCGACAGCGCGGCGATGAGAGCGCCCTTGGCGTCAAACAACTGCGGGGTCACGGACCCCTTGGGCAAACCTGAGACTTCGATGCCAAACGCACCGGGGCGCGGCATGAAACACACGTCACCCGCACGCTCCGGGCTGGCCAGCATAATCAGTTCCTCGTGCCGCGCATCTTTGTGACCGCGCGCGGTTTCGATGACATATTTCGGGCAATTGGCGCGAAATCCCCAGACGACGGCCCCGCCATACCGGTCCAGCGAGACGGTGATATTCAACGCATAAACCCCCTTGCGCTCCACCCGCGTTGACAACCGGCAACGTTGCACCGGCCCCAAGCCGCTGCCGCGCGGGCGGCCGTCGTCGGGAATGACCGCCTCCTGCAACACCCGCCGATCCGGCCCGGCCAGTATCGCCCGAAGTTCCGTGCGGGTCTCATTGCGGTTAAGGTCGCGCTTCACGACCTCCACGGTCAGCTCGCCCGGCTCGGCCAAAAAATAAACGCCACCGGCACCGCCGATGAACAATTCGTTGGCGGGGGCATTTTGAGCCGCGATGGTTTCGGCGTGACTGGCGGGGAATTGCCAGAACAGCGGCGCCAAAAACCCTGCGCAAAAAAGGATGCGGCTGAATGTTTTCATAAATTACTTCCACCAACTCTGCCGACACAGATACCGCTTCAGACACGGCCATCCAAGCAGGAGCGAACCTTGCGCAGCAGCGCAGGGATGGAAAATGGTTTATCCAGAAAATTTGGATTATGGCTCAAGGGCAAGCCTTCGCCGAGCAGTTCATTGTTATAGCCGCTGATGTAGATAACTTTTAACTCCGGCCTTTCGGCCTGAAGTTGCTGGGCAAGTTCCCGACCATTGGTGCCGCCGGGCATGACCACATCCGTGATCAGCAGCTGGATGCCGGCGCGATTGTCCCGCCAAACCTTTAACGCCGACGCGCCCGATTCCGCTGCCAATATGCGGTAGCCCTGCTGCCTCAATATGTCATGCGCGATTTGGCGCAAGGCCGGATCATCTTCCACCAGGAGAATGGTCTCCGTGCCGCCGGATTCGCTGGTTTTTGCCGGCGGGGGTGCCGCCATTTCAACGGAATTCTTATTTCGTGGCAGATAGATATGCAGGGTGGTGCCACTGCCAACCTGGCTTTCCACTTCCACCCAGCCCTGGTGCTGTTGAACAATCCCGAACACCGTCGCGAGTCCCAGCCCGGTGCCTTTGCCAACTTCCTTGGTGGTGAAGAACGGTTCAAAAATACGCTGAAGGTTCTCCGGCGGAATACCGCACCCATTGTCACTCACGCTGACCCGAATAAATTCCCCCGCGCGCGCCTCGGGTTTGGAGGCGACGGCTGGCGGATCGAGGCGCAAGCGTTCCGTTTCAATGATAATCCGACCGCCGGTGGACGACATGGCATCGCGGGCATTGACGACCAAGTTCATCAGCACCTGCTCCATCATCCCCTCATCGGCCTGCACCGGCGCATGGCCGCCACCGAATTGCGTCTGCAACACGATATGCTCACCGATGAGACTGCGGAGCAGTTTGCTGACGTTGATGATGACCTCATTCAGATCCAAACTCTTTAACTGCATGGGCTGCCGTCGGCTGAAGGTGAGCAGTTGCCGCGTGAGATCGGCCGCGCGATCGGCGGATCTGGCAATCTGGGCCAGCGCCTCCTCCTGTTTTCGGGCATCCAAATGGCCATCTTGCAAAATGGAAGTGTTGCCCATGATCACGGTCAGGATGTTGTTAAAATCATGGGCGACCCCGGCCGCAAGCTGGCCGACGGCCTA
>Ga0265327_10001724_pt1 | contig 25924 bp, 22 predicted proteins | sample 41621metaG_FD_202089 | JGI IMG/M metagenome (GOLD analysis project Ga0265327, IMG submission 202089) | Rhizosphere microbial communities from Carex aquatilis grown in University of Washington, Seatle, WA, United States - 4-16-21 metaG | ecosystem: Host-associated > Plants > Roots > Rhizosphere...
ACGAAAAGAGCGACGCCGGCCAGGCTTACGCCGATGTGGTACGCCGCTACCTAGGAGAGGAGGTGACGCACCGGTTCATCGACGAAGAAAAGAAGAGCCTTCTTGGTAGGCTGTTCGGGGGGTAATCATGGGGCTCCTAGACTATTTTCGCGGTTCCCGCCAGTCGTCCGCCGCCATCGCCAAGGAGCGTCTGCAAATCCTGGTGGCACACGAACGCTCCGAGCGCGGCAAGCCGGATTATCTCCCCATGCTGCAAAAAGAGCTGCTGGAAGTCATCCGCAAATATGTCAACGTCGAGCCGGACGCCATCTCGGTGTCCATGGAGCAAGACGACAACCGGGAAATTCTTGAGCTCAACATCATCCTGCCCGACGAGGGCGAGCGCAAAAAACCCAAGCGCGCCTAAAAACCACTAGCCATAGCGCGGCAACAGCACCAACGCCCAAACCGCCCCGGCCAGCACCAAAGAACTCAGCACGGCGGCGGAGCCGACATCCTTGGCCCGGCCGGAGAGTTCGTGGCGCTCGAAGCTGATGCGGTCGACGACGATTTCGATGCCGGTGTTCAGCAACTCCACAATCAGCACCAGCAGCAGGCTGCCCACCAGCAGCGCCTTTTCCACCCCGCCTTGTCCCAGCCACAGCCCCAGCGGGGCGGCGACGACAAACAGCACCGCCTCCTGGCGAAACGCCTCCTCATTCAGCCAAGCGGCCTTGAACCCTTTCAAGGAATTGAAAAAAGCCGCGTAGATTCGGGCGAAGCCCTTAAGATTCTGACCTGCCATACATTCCGCAATTATTTAAAGTGTTCTAAGGGTGGGCACGCACGATCACCGGGCAGCGGCGGGATTGCCCCATCGCTTCACCGGCTTTCCCGACGGCTAAAAAATGTCGCGCTGTTGCGCGGGAGTATCGCGCTTGCCGGACGGGCGGCGGGGAAGCCTGGCGCCAGCAGCGCGCCGTCGGCATTCTAGCCGATTCAAAGCGGCTTTTGGACGGCCTGCTGCCAAATTCCGTCAATCCAAGACTGGTCCAGGCGCAAATCCCCTTGCAGCAGCCAATCGACAATGGCTTGCGCCGAGTCCGGGTAGTGGATTTGGACGGCGCGGCTTTGCTCCAGCCAGGCCGATAGCGTGGAGGCGTCCAAGGATTGCATGACCTGGCCCAGTTGCAGCAGCTCCAGCGCCAGCGCGTTGGACACCTGCTCCATCTGGCCTTGCAAGGGCTTGACGAGGATTTTTTTGCCGGCCTGCAGCGCCTCGCTGGCCAGCTCGAAGCCGGCGTTGCAGACCACGGCGGCGCAATCGGCAAAATCCGCTTGGAAACCGGCGCGGGAAAGCCGCCGGACATGGACATTGTCGGCATGTTCGTGGGCCTGGTCCGGGGCGGTCGGACTGTAGACAAAGAACTGGTAGCCGCGAAAGCGCTTGAGCAGATGGATGACTTGGTTCACGTCCTCGAAGGGCAGGTAGACGACGACCTTGTCCTTGCGCACGGCCAAGCTTGGCGTTTCCTGTTCGATGATCGGCGGCAGGATGGGGTGGTGGAAATGGTGCCAATGCACGCCCAGGCCGACGCTGACCGGGGCGAAATAACGCAATACTTTTTCGCCGAGGAAATTCGCGCCCGCCCTGGGGATGTCATAACAAAAAGCATATTGATGGCCGATGCCGACGGTCTTCACGCCCTGGAGCTTGGCCGCCCAGGCCGTGACCGGCTCGAAATCGCAGACCACCAAATCGTAGCCGCTCAGATCCAAGGTTTTCACATCGCGGACAAAGCGGGCCAAGGGGTTTTCCAGGGCCGTTTTGACATATTGGACATGCCCGGCCTTGGTGGCGAAGGTCAGCCCCGTCCGCCACTGGTAATCGCCGAACACATCCATCTCGAAAAGCTGCTCCCAGGGGCGGCCGGTGAACATCCAGGTGACATCGACGCCGGCCTGCTTGAATTTCGGCGCCATCGCGCGCGCCCGGGTGATATGGCCGTTGCCGGTGGCTTGGACGCCATAAAAAATCTTCACGCTAACACCACCCCTAAGCTCAACAGCGCCGCGCCGACGCCCATCAATGCGCCGATCAAGGTGTCAGTGGGAAAATGCACGCCCAGAATGACCCGCGCCATGCCGACCAACACCGCCCAGACGAACAGCGCTGGCAGCAAGGCCGGCAGATACCAACCCCACAAGGTCGCCATCAGGAACGCCGCCGAGGTGTGCCCGGACGGGAAGCTGAAGCGGTCGGAGGGCACGATGAAGCTTTTAATGTTCAGCGCGGCGGGTGGGCGGTCGCGCTTGCAGGCGTTCTTGAGGACAAAATACAACGGCCGCTCGACCAGCAAGGCCACGGCCATGCATGCCAGCAAGTGCAACTCCTCCGCCCCTTGCGTCCACAGCGGGCCTAAGGCCAGCAGCAGGTACAACAAGCCGTCGCCGGTCTTCGAAATGCCGCGTGCGCAACGCACCAGGAATTTCTGCGACTTGCGATGCATGACCCAAGTGAACACGGAGACATCGTAACTGTGTATGGTCTGCATGAGTTTCATGGCGCGACTCCTTCAGGTATGACAATGGAATGTCAGCTTAGGAGCCGCGCATGACAACGCGATGACCGCCAGATGATGGATTGGTGACAGGCTTTGCCGGCCCGGGCTGGACGGGTTTACTCGGCTTCTTGCAGCGCAAACCAAGCCAGCAGCCCCCAGGCGGCCAGGAACGCCATGCCGCCAAACGGCGTGACCATGCCCAGCCAAGTGACACCGCTGACGCTCAACAGATACAGGCTGCCGGAGAACACCACAATCCCAGCCAGCATCAGCCAGCCCGCCCGGCGCAAGGTGTTCGAGTGCGGATATTGTTTAGCCAGAACAGCGATGAACATCAATCCCAAGGCATGGAAGAAATGATAGCGCACGCCGGTTTGGAACACCTCCATCATATGCTCGTCGATCCTGCCGCGCAGGCCGTGGGCGGCGAACGCGCCGAGAGCCACGGCCAGGAAGGCGGCGAGGGCGGCTAAGAAGAGAAAGCGCTTGTGCATGATGGATCTGCTCCGTTGGACTTGGGCGAAGGGATGAAGCGTTTATTAAACAATCCGGCCAAGCGAGCCTAGCCGGTAAAGCGCAGGCCCTAAGGCGATTTGCCGCTGCCTGCGAACCCACCCTGCCGCCAAGCTTCAAATAAGACCACGGCCACGGCATTGGACAAATTCAAGCTGCGGCTTGCCGCGACCATCGGCACATAAAGCCGGTTTGTTTCAGGCACCGCCTCACGCACCGAAACCGGCAGGCCGCGTGATTCCGGGCCGAACAGGAAGGCGTCGCCGGCCTGGAACGAAGCCTCCGCATAACAGCGCGAAGCCTTGGTGGTCAACGCGAACAAGCGAGGCGGGCGCAGGGTTGCGAGGCAAGCCGACAGCGAGCCATGCGTTTGCATCGTCGCCCATTCGCGGTAATCCAGCCCCGCCCGGCGCAATTTCTTGTCGTCCAGGTCGAAGCCCAAAGGCTTGATAAGATGCAGCGTCGCGCCCATGTTGGCGCACAGGCGGATGATGTTGCCGGTGTTCGGCGGGATTTCAGGCTCGTAGAGCAAGACGTTGAACACCGGGGGATTCATACGGAATGAGGGATGGATTGAAAGCCCCCTCTCCCGCCGGGAGAAGGGGCGAAACATAAAACCCGAAAAGTGGAGGGATTGCTGGCGGGAAGCGGGCTATTTCACCGGCAGCGCGGGAACCGGCTGCAATTTCCAAATGTCGCGGTTATATTCGCCGATGGTGCGGTCAGTGGAGAACTTGCCGCTGGCGGCGGTGTTGAGGATGCTCATCTTCGTCCAGCGCTCCTGGTCGCGGTAGGCTTCCGCCGCCTGGCGCTGGGCTTCGATGTAATCCTGGAAATCCGCCGCCGTCAACCACGGGTCGTGGGGGTTGCGGATGGATTGGATGATAGGGTCGAAGATGCCCGGCTCGAACTGGTTGAAATGGCCGATCTCCAACAAGTGCATGACCCGGCGCAGATCCTCGTTGGCCGCGATGATGGTGTTAGGGTCGTAATGGCCCTTGGTCTTCTCCACCTCCTCCGCCGTCAAGCCGAACAGGAAGAAATTCTCCGCGCCCACCTCTTCGCGGATCTCGATGTTCGCGCCGTCCAAGGTGCCGATGGTCAAAGCCCCGTTAATCATGAACTTCATATTGCCGGTGCCCGAGGCTTCCTTGCCAGCGGTGGAGACTTGCTCGGACAAGTCCGCGCCGGCGCAGATGACCTCCATCGCGGAAACGCGGTAATTGGGAATGAAGGCCACGCTCAACAAACCTTCCGTCGCAGGGTCGCGGCCGACGACATTGGCCACGTTGTTAATCAGCTTGATGATGCGCTTGGCGATGAAATAGCCGGGGGCCGCCTTGCCGCCGAACAGCACGCAACGCGGCGTCCAGTTGGCGGTGTCGCCGCGCTTGATGCGGTCATACAGGTGGATGGCATGCAGCACATTGAGCAATTGCCGCTTGTACTCGTGGATGCGCTTCACCTGCACGTCGAACATCATGTCCGGGTTGATCGCCGCCCCCGAACTCATCTCGCCTTTCTTGTATTCCAGCAGGCGCACTTTGTTATCGCGCTTGATCTGCCGCCAGCGGGCGCGGAATTTGGCATTGTCGGCATAAGGGGCCAGCTTGCTCAACTGCGCCAAGTCAGTGACCCAGCCGTCGCCGATGGTCTCGGTGATCAGCGCGGCGAGCTTGGGGTTGCACCAGGCCAGCCAGCGGCGCGGGGTGACGCCGTTGGTCTTGTTGTTGAACTTCTCCGGCCACAACTCGTAAAAATCGCGGAACAAGCCTTGCTTGAGCAGATTGGAGTGCAACTCGGCCACGCCGTTCACCGAGAAGCTGCCGACGATGGCCAGGTAAGCCATGCGCACCTGCTGGTTGCCCCAGCTTTCTTCAATCAAGGACATGCGCGCCATGCGCTCGCCGTCGCCGGGCCAGCGGCTGGACACTTCCGCCAGGAAGCGGGCGTTGATCTCGAAGATAATATCCAGCAAGCGCGGCAGCAAACGGCGGAACAGGTTCACCGACCAGCGCTCCAGCGCTTCCGGCAGCAAGGTGTGGTTGGTGTAGGCCATGGTGCGGCTGGTAATCGCCCAAGCCTCGTTCCACTCCAGGCCGTGCTCGTCGATCAGCAAGCGCATCAGCTCCGCCACGGCGATGCTGGGATGGGTGTCGTTGAGCTGGAAGCAGTTCTTTTCGGCGAACTGGCTGAAATCCGTGCCGTACTGGCGTATCCACAGGCGCAGCGCGTCTTGCAGACTGGCGGAAGCGAGAAAATACTGCTGGCGCAAGCGCAGCTCTTTGCCGTTCTCGCTGGCGTCGTTGGGATACAGCACCATGGTGATGTGCTCGGCGGTGTTCTTCGCCGCGACCGACTCGGAATAGCTGCCCGCGTTGAACTCGCCCAAATCGAACTCGTCGGTGGCGGCGGACTTCCACAGCCTCAGCGTGTTCACCGTGCCATTTTCAAAGCCGGGCACCGGAATGTCGTAGGGCACCGCCAGCACGTCGTGGGTGTCGATCCAGACGACGCGCTTGACGCGATCCGGGCCTTCCTGGACTTCGGTGCGCCCGCCGAAGCGGATGCGCTGGGTCAACTCCGGCCGCTCCAGCTCCCAGATATGGCCGTTGCGCAGCCAATGGTCGGGTTCTTCCAACTGGCTGCCGTCTTCGATCAACTGGCGGAACATGCCGTACTCGTAACGCAAGCCATAGCCCATCACCGGCAGTTGCAGCGTCGCGCAACTGTCGATGAAACAGGCTGCCAGACGGCCCAAACCGCCGTTGCCCAGGCCCGCGTCCGGCTCGCTGTCGACCAGCTCTTCCATGTCCAGCCCCAGATCGTGCAGCGCCTTGTGCAAGGGGTCGTCCAGCCCCAAATTCAACATCGCGTTGCCCAAGGTGCGCCCCATCAGGAACTCCAAGGACAAGTAAAAAGCGCGTTTGCAGCCTGTTTCCGCATAGGCGTGCTTGGTGTGCTTCCAGCGCTCCATCAAGCGGTCGCGCACCGTCAGCGCTAAGGCGCTATAGCTGTAATAGGCGAAGTTGCAGTGCTTGTCGCGGCTTAAGGTGTAATTGAAATGGTGGCTGATATCGTGGGCCAGTTGCTTGGCACCCATGCCCAAGGGGGCCGGGGCGGTCAGGGCGGGGGAAGGTTTGCTTTTGACGAGGAGTTTGTTAAGCATGGCGGGTTCAGCTGCGTGGTTTTAAGAAAGGGTCGGGGACATCCAAGCAAAAGCCGTTCCTTAAAGCACCAAGCCCAGGGAAAAAGCGGGGTTGCCGTCCCCAACCGTCGAATATAAGGGCATTATCTCACTAAATCGGGGCGTTATTGAATCGGAAAAGGGAAATGCCGCCGCGCAATCGGGCCATCTTGCCTGGCCGGCTGGGCCACGCAAGGCCTTTAGTTCTGTCTTTGCGCCGTTGCACATGGACTACTCGCCACCGTGGCAAGCTCCGCCGCCTATCGGCGCAAGCACCCGGATAAACTCGCCTAAAGCCTCGCGGCTGGAGCCTACCACCAAGCGTTGGCGGCCATCGTCCGCAGACTCCACAGCCCCTGCGGCTTCGATCCATTCACCCGTTTGCGCCTGGCCGGCGTAAGTGTGGGTGAAGCTGAGAATTTCGCCGATTTCAGGATGGCCGACGAGATAGCGGGCGGGGTGGTCAAAAGCGCCGGCGTCGTCCAGCACGCAAGCACGGAGCCGCGCCTTGCCGGTCTTGCGCCAGATGGCGGCAGGCGCAGGCTCGATTTCTTCGGCAATCAGGGCAAGGTCAAACTTGGTGCCCTCGATCATGCCCTTATTGCCCTTGCGCCGCTCGTGGCGCAGGAACTCGGCATAATCCAGCTCGCAGCCACGACGCCCATAGGCGTCGCGCCAGGCGTCCGCGTCGAGGTCGCCCAACTGGCCGGCCTCGACCAGCGCCCGCACCAAAACCCTGGCGCGGAAGAAATTATCCCGCCCGTACACGACCAGATCCAAATCTGAAACCAAGGTCTGCCGGCCAATCAACAAGGAGCCGGTGACGCCGACCGCGTCCAGTGGCAAACCGCCCTCGGCCAGCAAGCGCAACAGACGCAGCAGCTTGCGCTCGATGGCGTCTTGGCCCCCTCGCGCCAGAATATCCCGCAGCCTCGCCCTAGGCCGGTGGTGGCGGTGGACATGGGCGATGGGCACGGCGTGCAGGCGGGCGTCGAGGCGGGCGGAGTGGTGCAGATAATGCGGATGGCGCTCGCGCAGCAGCGCGTTGGCGGCGGCGGTGGACATCTTGCCGGCGGCGGCATAGCGCAGGAAAGACAAGACCTTGCCATCCTCGGGCAGGCCATCGACGACGGCAAACAGCAAACCCTCCGCCGTTTCGATGAAATCCCTAGGCTGATACGAGTTCATGGCCTAAAACTGCCGGGCAGCAAGCGCTTGGCGGATTCCTCGTCGGCCATTTCGCGGTAGTTCATCGCGCAAGCCTGCTCCGCCAGCAAGCCGCCGTTGACGACCTGGCCCAGCACCAGCACATGGTCTCCGGACGGACTCTCGCCGGCCAGTTCACATTCGAACCAGGCCATGGCCGCATCGAGAATCGGCGCGCCGCGCCCCGCCTCGCGCCAGCTTATCGAATCCAGCTTGTTGCCGACCATGGGCGTGCCGAAATGCACGGCCAAGTCGCGCTGGCCGCTTTTTAGCACGTTGACCGTGAACCCCCCGCCCGCTTTCAACAGCGCGAACGAGGAGTGCAGCGGGTTGATGCTGAGGGCCAGCATCGGCGGCTTAAAAGAGCTTTGCATGACCCAGGCGGCGGTGAAAGCGTTTTTGCGGCCGCAGGCGGCGACACCGACGACATAAATGCCATGGGTCAGACTGGCAAACAAGGGGGCGAGTTTTTCGCTCATGGCTGGCTGGGCCTTGCCGAAAATCCGCTGTCCCGACAGGAACAAGCGGTAAAAACAAAACATTGCGAGATAGCTTGGGAAGGCTGGGGCATGATGCGGGTTGTCGATGGCGTTAAGCTTACAAACCGGGGCCTTAGAAGAGAAAACCGGCCCTGGGCTAGGGTGCGCCGATTATAATGGTGTTTTCAATCCTAAGCCCAGTACGATGGACACGCTCACCCATTTTAACGCGGCCGGCGAGGCCCACATGGTCGATGTCGGCGACAAACACCCCACCCAGCGCGTCGCCCGGGCTGAAGGCTACATCGAAATGCGCCCGGAAACCCTGGCGCTAGTGCAGGCCGGTGGCCACCATAAAGGCGACGTGCTGGGCATCGCCCGCATCGCCGGCATCATGGCCAGCAAGCGCACGGCCGATTTGATCCCGCTGTGCCACCCCATCCCGATCAGCCATGTCGATGTCAAACTGGAGCCGCAGGCGGAATTGAACCGGGTGCATTGCGTCGTGACGGTGAAGACCCAGGGCGTCACCGGCGTGGAGATGGAAGCGCTCACCGCCGTGCAGATCGCCTTGCTGACCATCTACGACATGTGCAAAGCGGTAGACCGAGGCATGTGCATCCAGTCGGTGCGGCTTTTGGAAAAGACCGGAGGAAAATCGCAGGATTGGCTAAGGCCAGCCGGCAATGGATAAAGCCGAAAGGCGCAAACGTTTCGCATGCCTGCAAAAAGCGTCAACAGGGCGTGAAATACACCATCCTATTTTGCAGGCGCTGCTTATTTCGAGCTTGCAGCGCCCATTCAAAAAGCCTATCCGATCAATAGCCTGGCTTTAGTTCTCAAACTTGGCTCGCCGCTTGCTCAGGTTAATATTGCGGATTTAGCCTCACTCTGCGCACCCTTCCAAACGGCGCGCCAGCGCGTCAAGTTTTGCTCCAGGGGCGGCTAAACGCGGGCGTGTCGGCTGCGTCAATCGGCACACCACCTCGGCATCCTAACCACTCACAAGAGGCACATTATGCAATTCACGTCAAAAACCCGCTTCGCCCTCCTGGCTTCCGCTGTTGCGCTCGGCCTGTCGGCGCCGGCTTTCGCAGGCGAAGGACACGGCCATCCGAACACGCAAACGCACCTCACCGCCAACCTAGTCGACACTGACGCCACGGCGACCGGCCGTGGGGAAATCGCCTGGGTCAGCGATAGCAAATCCCTGGTCGTCAGCATCAACACCGGCATCAGCCTACCGGTCGGCTCGGCGGCTTATGGCCTCACCGACAGCAATGCGGCTGTGACCGCCCCGGTGACACTGACCATCACCCATATCGCCACCCCTAGCAACGTCACGTATACGTGCAGCCTCCACATCGCCGAACTGGCCTTCAAGGCCCCCGTGGCACCGAGCACCGCTTACACGGAACGCGGGGATTTTGAGCTCTCCGCCAGCCAAAAGAATGGCGCCCCGGCCGGCCCCGTCTTCGGCAGTTGCGCCAGCTTCCCGGCGACATTGTCGAGCGGCGACGTGGTCAGCGTGGCAGTTGGCTCAAACACGTTGACGGGCACCCTCAAATAATCCCTGACATCGCAATCGCTTGAAAATCAGCGGCCCCGCAACGCCAGCAATGGCGGTGCGGGGCCGCTATGCGCCGCGCCCGGCGGCTTTTTTTGTGGAAACCGCCTCAGCGCTTCATCGAATCAAAAAACTCGGCATTGGTTTTGGTGTCCTTGAGCTTGCCGAGCAAAAATTCGCTGGCCGCCATCTCGTCCATGGGCTGGAGTATCTTGCGCAGGATCCAACAGCGCTGCAACTCGTCTTGCGGCACCAGGTATTCCTCGCGGCGGGTGCCTGAGCGGTTGATATTGATGGCCGGATAGACGCGCTTCTCGGCGATCTTGCGCTCCAGGTGCAGCTCCATATTGCCGGTGCCTTTGAATTCCTCGTAAATCACCTCGTCCATGCGCGAGCCGGTGTCCACCAAGGCCGTGGCGATAATCGTCAGGCTGCCGCCTTCCTCGATATTGCGCGCCGCGCCGAAGAACCGCTTAGGACGCTCCAAGGCGTTGGCGTCCACGCCGCCGGTCAGCACCTTGCCGGACGACGGCACGACGGTGTTATAAGCACGCGCCAGGCGGGTGATCGAATCCAGCAGGATCACCACGTCGCGCTTGTGCTCCACCAACCGCTTGGCCTTTTCGATGACCATCTCGGCCACTTGCACATGGCGGGCCGGCGGTTCGTCGAAAGTCGAGGACACCACCTCCCCTTTCACGCTGCGCTGCATTTCCGTCACTTCCTCCGGCCGCTCGTCGATCAGCAACACAATCAGATAGCTCTCGGGATTTTGTTCGGCGATGGAATGGGCGAGGTTTTGCAGGATCATCGTCTTGCCGGCTTTCGGCGGCGAGACTATAAGCCCGCGCTGGCCTTTGCCGATGGGCGCGATGAGGTCGATGATGCGGGCGGTGAGGTCTTCGCTGGTGCCGTTGCCAAGCTCCAATACGAAGCGCGATTTGGGAAACAGCGGGGTGAGGTTGGAAAAGAGGATTTTGTGCTTGGCGTTCTCGGGCGGCTCGTAATTGATCTGCTCCACCTTGAGCATCGCAAAATAGCGCTCGCTTTCTTTCGGCGGCCTGATCTTGCCAGTGATCGTGTCGCCGGTGCGCAGCGAAAAACGCCGTATCTGGCTGGGCGAAACGTAAATGTCATCCGGGCCTGCGAGATAGGAGCTGTCGGCGCAGCGCAAAAAGCCGAAACCGTCCGCCAATATTTCCAACACCCCGTCGCCGTAGATATCCTCGCCGCTTTTGGCCTGCTTTTTGAGGATGGCGAAGATGAGATCCTGTTTTTTGGAGCGGGCGAAGCCTTCGATGTCGAGCGATTCGGCAATGTCGATCAACTCGGCGACAGGCTTGCGTTTCAGGTCGGTCAGATTCATGGGTTGCGAAGTCGGGAAATGCGGATTGAAAGAGAAAGCGTCGCTTGGATATAAGGAAAACGGCCCTGACGGGACGCAGGGACTTGGAGCCTTAAGGGGAGGTGGCCGGAAGCGGCGCGGACGTTTGGAGAATGGTTCTTATGGTTTTTCGGCAAGAATAACACGCCGGTTTGCGGCCCGTCCAGAATGATTCGAGACGGGCCAAGGCCGCTCAGAGTGCGCCGTCTAGCCAAGTAGCCAGTTGCGATTTGGACAGCGCGCCGACTTTGGTGGCTTGCACTTCGCCGTCCTGGAACACCATCAAGGTGGGGATGCCGCGCACGCCATATTTTTGCGGCGTGTCCGGGCTGTTGTCGATGTTCAACTTGGCCACGGTCAGCTTGCCCTCGTATTGGACGGCGACCTCTTCAAGCAAGGGCGCGATCATTTTGCAGGGGCCGCACCATTCGGCCCAGTAATCGACCAGCACCGGGCCGGTTGCCTTGAGCACTGCGTCTTCAAAGTTTTTATCGGTGATGGTCAATATTTTATCACTCACGGGATTCTCCTAAGCATTGTGTGGGTCGCTATGCCGACAGGCTTGGCCTTTAAGGCCAGTGCGGGCGGATAAGATCAGTATGGGCCATTGTCAGCCCAAACCGGGCAGTATTTCAAGCCTTCGACACGCTGACGGCTAAACTTGCGGCGCTCCGGCGCGGCGGATAAGTCCAACAACGCCGCAAGCGCTTGCCAGGGCTTGCGCACGCACAGGCTGGCTTAAGGCGGCTATTCACGCTTAAGACACGCCCAGGGCGAACGGCGAGGAAAGACACTTTTGCGTAAATCCTATCAATGCAGCTCACCAAGCTTCCAAATCAAGCCCCGGCGTCTCCACGCGCACATGGCCGACATCGTCGAAGCGCACCGTGCCGATGTCCTTCCAGGGCTGGCCTAGGTTGAAATCACGCAGGTGCGGCTCGAAATCCATCGGCACGCGCACTTCCTTCATTTTCAAGATGAACACCGTATTGCGCACATCCAAGCCTTCTTTTTCGCCCCAAAACGCCGTCACCTGCATCAGCGCCTTGTTCAGGCGTTTGAGCTTGATATGCGGCGTCACCGCGATATTCGCCCACCAGCACTGCACGCGCCCCCAGTTCGGCGCGACGATGCGGCCTTCCTCGTTGACGATGGGCAGGAAGCGCTCCTTGCCCTCTTTGTCTTTATAGGCGACGGCAAGCAGATGGTTATAGCCGACGAAATGGTCGTGCATGTACAAGGCATGCGGCGTTATCCCTAAAAAAACATGGGACATCAGCAGCACACTATTGCTCGCCCCTTCCAAAACCTGGCCGAGCTCCGTGTCGGCATGGCCTTTGTTAAGCCGGTAAAACACGCCGAATTGCAACGTGCTGTTCAATTGCAACACGATCACCAGCACCAGGAATTTGGCGATGCGCGTGGCTTGACGGCGCGGCGTCCCGGCATATTGGACGTAAAGCCGCGCCCACAGATCGTCCGCAGGATTCGCCGCCGGCAAGGCGCAGCTTGCATCGCAGGCCAGCCGGGCGCGCTGGTCAGCGACGCGCCGATAAACCGCCTTAGCCACCGCGTAAACACCGGGCAAGCCGACAATCCAGGCCACCGGCGCCGGATACACCATCGCCGACAAAATGCGCACATAAGTGTCCACGCCCGCGAACAGCCGCCCTGCCCCGTCCACCGCGTACAAATCCGTCAACAACTCCGCCGGGGGGATGGCGTCCAAAGCCCGGCAACCGCCGGCATGGGTCTGCAAATCTTTAAACGCGACCGCGCCGAAGCCGTCGAAATGGGACAGCACCTGTACCGTGCGATTGCACAAAGGGCACAGGCCATCATAAAACACCGTCAACTTAGGCGCTGGAAAACGCAAGGCGCTCCACCAACAGAACGGCACCAGCAGCGCATAAGGCGCCAACATGCCGACGCCGAACTGGTAAATGTTCAGCGATAAAATGATGCCGGTGTGGAAGCTCGCCCCGATCAACAACAAAGGCACGCGGGCGAAGCGAAACCAGAACAGCGGTAGGAACAAGAACTGGAACACGATCAACGAATAACCAATCGTCCGCTCCAGCCATTCGTTGTTCAACAGCCAGCCCAGCCCCAACGGCGACATGTAATAAGGATGCGTCGGCGGCAGCCAGGACCCCATGCCATTGCGCCAAAACTCGGCGGACAGCTTGTGAATGCCCGCGTCCAGATACAAAAAGCCCAGCACCATAGCCACCGGCAAGGTGTAGCACAGCACCGACACCGTAGCCTTGGGCTGGTAAGGCCGGCCCGGCGCGGAATATTTCAGCTTCAAGCGCAGATTGTCCAGCGACAAGCCGCGCCCTACCGGCAAGAACATCAACAAAAAGCTGATGCCCGTCATCATCTGGTCGAAGCCGCCGTCAAAATCCAGCCACATCGGCGTGAAACCGACGAACACCAGCCACAGCAGATAATTGCCCACCGCCACGCAGCGCGTATACAGCCCCAGGCTCAGGCAAGCCGCCAGCACCGCCCACAGGCTCAAAAACAAATCCACCACCGGCGAAGCCTGCTCCACGAAAGGCACCCGGTCGAAAATCAAATGGCGGAAGAACAGCAGGTAAAACACCTCCTGCAAAATGACCAAGCCAATCAAGATACGGAACACGCCCAGCCCGGTGGCCGGCACCTGTTTAGCCAAGCCGTGCTGGACGAGTTCGCGAAGCAATCGAATCATAGGAGGAAAACCTGCGGAAGGTTGAGAGGCGGCGATGCCGCGCAAGACCGTAAAACACGCAAGGTTATCACGCCGGGCAGGCTTTAAAAACCACGCAGCCCAAGACTTTAACCGACCTCCACCGGCACATCCGCCCGGCCGCCCCATTCCGTCCACGAGCCGTCATACACGGCAACCGTCTCATTGCCCAGCAGATACAAGCCTAAAGCCAAGATCGACGCGGTGACGCCGGTGCCGCAGGTCGTGACGACAGGCTGGTCGATGGCGATGCCGGTTTGCCGATACAAGGCTTCCAGTTCCGCCAAAGGCTTTAAGCGATAACTGGCCTCGTCGGCCAAGGTTTTGTAAGGCAGGTTGCGGCTGCCCGGCATATGGCCGCCGCGCACGCCGGGGCGGGGCTCCGGCTCGCCGCCGTGGAAACGGCCTGGGCCTCGGGCGTCGAGAATCTGCGCACCGGGCTGGCCTAGCAACGCTTGCACTTGCTCGATGTCGCGGACGAGTTCCGGGTGGAAATTTGCGCTAAAGGTTCGCGGCGGAACGCTAACCGGCTCGGCATCCACGCTTCGGCCTTCTTGCCGCCAGCGCGCCAAGCCGCCATCCAACACCGCCACTTGGGTATGGCCGAACACGCGGAACGTCCACCACACACGCGCCGAGGCCATGAAAAAATTGCTGTCATAGGCGACGACCAAGGTATCGTTGCTAATGCCGAGCTTGCCGGCGGCTTCGGCGAATGACGCCGGGCTGGGCAGCATATGCGGCAGGGAGGTGGAATGGTCGGCGATGGCGTCGATGTCGAAAAACAAGGCACCGGGGATATGGGCTTGCGCGTATTCGGCTTGCGCGTCGCGGCCTTGATTGGGCAGGAAGAAACTCCCGTCCAGTACGATCAAATTCGGCGAACCTAGGTTTGCAGCCAGCCAATCGGTGCTGACCAAAGGATATTGTTTGGCGGATGTCATGGTTTCCTCGATGGATTAGACGTGTGTGACCGTCATTCCGGCAGGGATGCCGGAATCCAGCCACAAGGACGTGAATTTGCGGACGGACACAAAACCCGAACCCAGCACTTGCGCAACGGGCACGTTACCATCCCTGGACGCTGGATTCCGGCGTCCGTGCCGGAATGACGGGTTGCACCCCCGGCATCGCCTCGGCCCAACCGCAAGCGGCAAGCCTAGGGGATTCGGGCCTAGGGAAGCAAGCGCTTCCTGAACCGGGTTCCCAACCTGGAGGTTGGGAACCAGAAGAACACATAGACATCACAAGCCGCGACATCGGCCAAACATTTATCCTTGGGCCGTTCGTCAAAAGCCGGGTATTTTTCCATGCATTCGACAGCATAAGCGGCGCGTTCCAACGCGGCTTTGACGGCCTGGCGATGGTCGATCAGGTCTTTATAGGTCGAGGAGACGTAGACGGTTTTCTTGTCCATGTGTGAATCCGGTTACGAGCGGTGGAGCAGGGATAACATCGCTTGCAGCGATGTTATCCCTAGGCCAGCAAATTCACCAACACCTGCCGGTAAATCCTGGCCAGCGTGAACAAGTCTTCCACGGGCGTATGTTCATCGACTTTGTGGATGCTGCCGTTCAGCGGCCCCAGTTCGACGACTTGCGCGCCGGTCGGGGCGATGAAGCGGCCATCGGAGGTGCCGCCGCCGGTATCGGGGCGGGCTCGCTGCCCCACCACCTGCTCCAAGGCGGTTTGCACGGCTTCGACCAGTTCGCTTTGCGCGGTCAGGAACGGCGCGCCGGACAAGCGCCAAGCCAATTCATAGCGCAGCCCGTGCTTGTCCAAAATCGCCGCAAAGCGAGTTTTGATTTGCGCTTGCGTGATCGCGGTGGAGTAGCGGAAGTTAAACAGCACGTCCAGCCGACCGGGGATGACATTGTCCGCGCCGGTGCCGCCGTTGATATTGGAGACCTGGAAACTAGTCGGCGGGAAGAATTCGTTGCCTGCGTCCCAGATTTCGTCCGTCAATTCAAGCAGGGCCGGGGCGAAGCGGTGGATGGGGTTGTCCGCCTTGTGCGGATAAGCCACATGGCCTTGCACGCCGACCACACGCAAGCTGCCGCATAGCGAGCCGCGCCGGCCGACGCGGATGACATCGCCCAGCCTATCGAAGCTGGACGGCTCGCCGACCAGGCACCAGTCGATGGTCTCGCCACGCGCCTGCAATACATCGACGACTTTGACGATGCCGTCTTGGGCGTCGCCTTCCTCGTCGCTGGTCAGCAGCAGCGCGATGGAACCTTGATGGCCGGGATGTCCATTGAGGAACGAGGCCAGCGCGGTACACATCGCCGCGATGCTGCCTTTCATGTCCGCCGCGCCGCGCCCGTATAACAACCCATCGCGGATGGCAGGCTCGAACGGAGGGCTTGTCCAGTTTTCCAAGGGGCCGGGCGGCACCACGTCGGTGTGGCCTAAGAACACCAGCAAAGGCTCCGCCTCGCCCCGGCGCAGCCAGAGATTTTTCGTGTCGCCGAAGTTCAGCCATTCAGGCTTGAAACCCAAGGGTTCCAGCCAATCGACGATCAGCTCCATGCAAGCGGCGTCGTCAGGGGTGACGGAGCGGCGGCGGATCAAGGCCTGGGTCAGGTTGAGGGTTTCGCTCATAGTGCCTTCTGGTAATCGTCAGGGGTGAAGCCGATCAGGATTTTCGTGCCGTTGTCCAGCACCGGGCGTTTAATCAGGCTAGGCTGGGCTTGCATCAAGGCCAGCGCGGTATCGCGGTCGAGGTTTGCACGCTGGCTGTCCTCCAGCTTGCGCCAGGTCGTGCCGCGCCGGTTGAGCAAGGTTTCCCAGCCCAGCGCGGCTTCCCACTGGGCCAATAATTCGGCGGAAAGCCCGTCGGCGCGGAAGTCGTGGAAGCGGTAGGCGATGCCAGCGGCGTCCAGCCATTGGCGGGCTTTTTTCACGGTGTCGCAATTTTTGATGCCGTAGAGCGTGGTCATGGTCGGGGTAAACGGGGCTATGGAAGCAATGGCTGGAGGCGCCGACTTTAGATTAAAGTGCCGCCCTGCACAATATTCATAAGGCCACGCGAGGCTGCGCAGGGGGGTCGCCCGCAAATGTGGGGCGTTTCCGGCCCACATGACTGAGGCGAGAAAGGGCCGGGATTGATTATGCAAGGACGCTGCCTGGGGCTTTCAGTACCGGTATTCAGCATTTGCGTACATCGCTTCGCATCGTTAGGACATGTTCCTGAAATCTCGGGACATGTCCCCAAGATTGTAATACGTGTACCCAAGCTGTTGGGACATGTCCTAACAGTGTTTACACACGTCCCCGGACATTCAAGCGATGTCCTCCAGGCTTTACCGCAACGCTAGTCAGTCGCGCCGTAGGTGCTGATTTAGCCAGTAGCAAACTTGCAAGGCACGGCAGGGCGAAAAACGGCCATACTCTAGGCGCTAAAACAGCGGGCCTTGGGCTTCAGGCTCCGGCCATTGCTGCGCAAAGCCGGCCGCGAGGGCTTCGGTTTGCCTGCCGCCCGCGTCGGTTTATCACGCCAGAGCCCGGCACTTCCCGGCCCGCGCCAGCCGCTATTGCACGCTTGACAAAATACCGTAAAAAGCCTATTGAAATACTGCGCAGCCAGGTAAAACGGTTGCGCCATACCATTCAAACTATTTTTAGCGTTTGTAATACCGCCTTTAGGCGGAAAACAGGCTACGAAATAGCCGGCTCAAGCCGGGACTAGGAACCGTTTAGGAAGAGTGACTCCCGATGACCCTCGATGCAACCCACAGCCCGTCCCATTCTCTAGGCGTCATGGTTTCCAGCACGTTTACCGATCTTGAAGCGCATCGCGCCGCGCTCATCAAAGCCATCAACGCGCAAGACAACTTGAAAGCCATTGTCATGGAGAATGACTCGGCCAAGCCCGTTGGCGATGTGCTGGATTCTTCGTTAGGTATGGTGAGGAAGTCGGCGGGCTATGTCGGCGTCATCAGCCATCAATACGGCCAGATTCCCGACTGCCCGACGCGCAATCCCGACGGGCTATCGCTGACCGAATTGGAATTCAACGCCGCCCGCGATTTGGGTCGACCGATATTGCTGTTCATCATGGGTGACGGCCACGCGGTCAAACCCGCCAATGTGGAAAAAGACCCGGAGAAGGCCAAGAGACTGGAAGCCTTCCGCGAAAGCGCCAAGCGGGCGAAGGCGGATTCCAAAATTCACCGCGTGTATAAGGTCTTCAATGATCTGCATGAATTCGAGGTCGCGGCGATGCAAGCCGTCGCCGAACTGTCCCGTTTTCTCGAAAAACATCCTCCCTTCCCAATAGCACCTAGCATTTCGTCAAGTGCCGCCGGCGATTACGGCCCGCATCGGCCCGCCCATGTCAATGTGCCGTTTCCGCCCAAGGGCGGGCAATTGGTCGGGCGGCAAGACGCCTTGCTGGAAGTGCGCCAGCATTTGACCGAAGGCCTACGCACCGCCATCGGCCAAGCGGCCTCGTTCCAAGGGCTGGGCGGGCTGGGCAAGACGCAACTGGCGGTGGAATACGCCCATCGCCATCGTGGTGACTATCCACAAGGCGTGGTGTGGCTCACCGCCGACCAGGAACTGCCGCCGCAGTTGATCCGCCTCGCCGACGAATCCGGCTGGACGAGGCCGGAGGCCGACCATGCGCTGAAACTCCAAGCGGCTTTGCAGTGGCTACAACAGGCGCAAGATTGCCTGCTGATTTTCGATAATCTGGAAGCCCCCCAAACCATCGCCGACTGCCTGCCGCCTGCGACTAGCACGGCGCATATCCTCGTGACCAGCCGTTTGGATCAGCCCGGCTTCCACCCCATCGACCTTTCCTTGCTTAGTCCCGAAGAAGGCTTGGCGCTACTGCTGCAAGGGGCCGGGCGCAGCCCGCAAGGCGAGGCGGAACAGCTTGCGGCGCTTGAGATCGTCAAGCAATTGGACGGCTTGCCGTTGGCCTTGGAACTGGCCGGGGCGTATTTGAAGCACCGCAAGACGGTGCGCTTTGCCGAGTACCGGCAGTTATTGCAGGAGGATTTGTCCGCCGCCTTCCCCACCAAGCTGCAAGGGGAGAGCTTCACGCAACACGAGGCCAATCTATATTCCACGCTGAAAATCCACCAAGCTTTATTGGATGAAGAGCCGTTATTGGGGGAAGTGTTGGATGTGTTGACTTGGAGCGGCACGGCCTCCATGTCCGTTTCCTTGTTATCTGCGATGTTGAAAGTGGAGAAACCCACCGACCTGACCAATCCATTGTCCTTGGGCTGCGCCGTGCGGATCTTGCAGCAAAGCGAGGATGGCGAGCGCTATGCCATTCAGCGTTTAGTGCGGCAAGTGCGGCGTTTGGAAGTATCTTTGCGGGACAAGGCCGCATGGGCGCAAGACTGTGTAGCCCGCTTGGAGAATTGGTTTGAAGCTCGAAAGGATGGCTACCAGCATTTGCAGGCTTACGAGGCGGAGATGGATCATCTATTGGCATGGCAGGAGAATGCCAAAGCCTTGGGCTGGTTTCTAGACCAAGTGCGCTTGACTTGGCTACAGGCTTATCCTGCTTGGCATTGGGGCCGCTATCGAGAAGCCAAGACCCTGGTGGAGCTAGCCCTCGCTTTGTATGAACAATACGCCGTCTTGGACGAGGGTTTACAGGGTGATCTGTTTAATGATCTAGGATGGTATGTTTCCAGGCTGGGCGATATACATAAAGCCCTAGTTTTTGCAGAAAAAGCCTTTGCGATAACCCACAAGCAGCTTGGCGAAGAGCATTCCAACACTGCGATCAGCTTAAACAATATCGCCGAGTATTATTATGAACTAGGCTATTATGCCCAAGCCTTGGAGAAAGGCGAACTAGCCTTGTCAATTAAACGCAAAATTTGGGACGAAGAAGTTCCCTCCACAGCGCTTTCCTTGCTCAATATCTCAAAATATCATCATGCCCTAGGCCATTATTCAAAAGCCTTGGATTTAGGCGAAAAAGCTTTGGCGATTTTTCGCCAACGAGTGAGTGAAAAACATCCTTACACAGCGCTTTCATTGCATGCTCTTGCACGGTATCACCATGTTTTAGGCCAGTATAGCAAGGCCTTGGAGTTAAGTTTGCAAGACTTGGCGCTACAGCGTCAGTTGTTTGGCGATGAGCATCCCGACACAGGAATGCAATTAAATAATGTAGCTAGAATCCAGCAAGCCCTGGGGGATTATACTCAAGCCCTGGCCTTGGGCGAACAGGCTTTGGCGATGGTGCAAAAAGCCTATAGCGAGGAACATCCGCGTGTGGCACAGGTCTTGGCCGATCTGGCAAAAACCCAACACGCCATAGGCTCGACCCAAAAGGCATTGGAATGCAGTATTCAGGCTTTGGAAATGCGCAAGCGCTGTTTGGGCGAGGAGCATCCGCGCACGGCAGAGTCGATGAACCATGTCGCCAGTTGTTATTTGGACGTGAAAAGGCAAGAGGAGGCGTTTGCGTTGGCGAAGCAGGCCATGGACATCCGCCAACGGATGCTGGGGAAGGCGCATCCCGACCTGGCGGATTCCTTTATGACGATGGCGGCTTGTTATCAAGCCGGCGGGGATCATGGCCTCGCCTTGTCCTGGGCTTATCGCGCCTTGACCCTGCGTACCCATACTTTAGGGGTAGACCATCCCGATACTGCCAAATCGATGGATTGGGTGTCTGCCTGTCAGATGGCCGTGAACAATATGGGCGTGGCTTTAGAGATGGGCAAATTGGCTTTGGATGTGCGCCGGCGGATTCTCGGCAATGAGCATCCCGACACGCTGAATTCATTGAATAATGTCGCCGCACTGTATGGGGCAGCGAAGCAGTGGGAGGCTGCCTTGGCCTTGGAAACGGAGCTTTATGAGGTTTTGCGCAAGACCTTAAGTGTTACCCATCAGAAGACCGTGCATAGCCATCGCAACCTGATTTTTTATTTGGCAAATACGGGCTACGCCACCAAGGCGCTGAAACTGTTGGACAAGCAATTGTCGCAGCTACCCCGCAAGCATTCTGAGTATGAGGATTTGAAGGATTTGCGTCTGTGGCTGACGCGGGCGATGGCGAAGCTTCAATTCCGTAGTGGCTCGCCCGGCCCCGGCAAGGGCGGGCCGAAGCGATTGCATTGAAGCCGGCGCTGCCTCGGGAATGCCGGAAACGCCCCTCCTTCGCTACGCCCGGACGGGCTTATTCCGGCCCACAGAAAAAACTAAGCCCCTGTGGCGGATGGCCGCAAGGGCTTAGGCGCAGGCGGATCGCCCGGGGAACTTATTTGACGCTAATTGACTTCAGCTCCTTGGCCTCGGCGGCGACCTTCTTGCGCTCGCCATCCGGCATCGGGATCAAGCCTTTGTCGATCAAATAACCTTCCGGCCCCCAAGCTTTTTCGCTGGCGAATTCGGCGACGAATTCGGCGATGCCGGGAATTAAGCCAATGTGGGCTTTTTTCACGTAGAAGAACAGCGGACGCGAGATGGTATATTTGCCATCGGCGATGTTTTCAAAGCTGGGCTCTTCGCCATCGACCTTGGCGCCTTTCACCTTGTCGCGGTTTTGCTCCAGGTAGCTGTAGCCAAAGACGCCCAAGGTCGAGGGGTTGGCGCCGAGCTTTTGCAGGATCAGGTTGTCGTTTTCGCCGGCCTCGATGAACGCGCCGTCCTGGCGGATGGTTTGGCTGACGTTTTTGAAGAAGTCTTTTTCGGAATCCTTCTTCGCTTTCAGCCAGGCGAAGCTTTCCGCGCCATGCTCCAAAGCCAGCTCGACGAAGGCGTCGCGGGTGCCGGAGGTCGGCGGCGGGCCTAGCACTTCGATCTTAGTCTTTGGCAACTTCGGATCGATTTCATTCCAAGTCTTGTAAGGGTTTTCCACCAGCGCCTCGGACTCAGGGGCGGCCGGGTCGGGCACGCGCTTCGCCAGGGCCAGGAAGATTTCCTTGCTGGTCAGCGCCCAATCCGTCTTGGACTTCTTGGAATAAGCCAGCACGATGCCGTCATAGCCGATTTTCACTTCGGCAATGTCGGTGACGCCGCTTTTTACGCAGGCTTCAATCTCGGATTTTTTGATGGCGCGGGAAGCGTTGGCGATGTCCGGATGCTGCACGCCGACGCCGCCGCAAAACAGCTTGAAGCCGCCGCCCGTGCCAGTGGATTCGACTTTAGGGGTGTTGAACTTGCCGCCCGCGCCGAACTTTTCCGCCACCACGGTGGAGAAAGGATACACCGTCGAGGAACCGACGATGCTGAGGTTGTCGCGCCCGCCTTCGGCGTGGGCTGCGCTGCCTAGGGCCAGTCCCAGTGCCGCCGCAGCGACGAATGCAGATTTCTTGATCACAAGACACCTCTTTTAAGATGTTGATTGAATAGGGGCTGATAGTGTAACACCCGGAGCGTTTGCTCCGGGCATTGGCAATACCTTAGTAGTCCATGCGGACAGCAAGGTTGAAGATGTCGGGGCTCAAACCGTTGAAGCAGCCGATGTTGGCGTTGGAGCCTTGCGCGGGGAATGCGCACTTTCCGCCAGGCAGGGCCGCCGCGGCCGAGCCATTATTGGTATTGAACACATGCACCCAGTCCGCCAAGAGTCGCACACGCGGGTTGAGGTACCAGTTAAACGCCAAAGTGCCAGCATCCATGCTGCCGCCGTTGATGTGCAGCGTATTCATGTCCATCATGTCATAGCGCCACGCGATTTCAAACGCGCCCCAGCCGCTGCCGCCCAGAAAGTTATTCTTAGGAATCAAACGATCCCAAGTTCCCTTCTTATAGTCGTACGGGCGGTTCTCGCCGGTGATGAACCAGCCCGCATAGGCGTAAACGCCAGTCAAGGTATCCGAGCTGGAATAGCCTTTGCCCGCGATCTGCGCCTGCATGTATTCCGCCCCGAAGTGCGCCGGGCCGTAAGTGCCTGCCAGTTCCGCGCCGAACATGGCGATATTGTTCACCTCGTGGGCCACGACATTCTTGCCGTTAACCACTTGGATATTGGTCAAGTTGCCGGTGTTGATCCAGTTGGTGCGATCCACCGAGCTGTCAGGCTGCGACTGATAAGCCCAGCCGCCAGTCCTGAGCGTGCCGTCGGCATTGTAATTGTTGTTGATGCTGCGCCAAGAACCCCAAACGCCGGTATGCAGCAGCGCGGTATCCTTGATGTAAATCGGCGCAAACGTGGTGCGGCCCACGACTTGGTAGCTGATGTCGCCGCTGAATGCGTTGCGGTTGATGTTAGTGCCGTTGGAATTGGTGCCGCCTGCGCTGTTCGTGGCACCCTGGGAATTGTCCGAGCTATTACCGGGGCCAGGCGCGCCGACCGATTCGGTGGTGAGGCCGCCGTTCACGGTGTAGGGCATGTCCATGACCTTGCTATAGTAGTCGCCCTTGACGCCCAATTGGTATTTGCTGTTCGCGCCCTGCTCCAAGAAGGCGTTGTTCGGCAGCGCGCGCTCGACAAAGGTGAGGTAATTGTTGCTCATCACCGATTCCATCGACTTGCCTTCGTTCTGCTGGCCGATGGTCAGCGTGAACGGGGCGAAATGGATGTATTTCACAAAAGCGTCGGTGATGCCTTGGGTGCCGCCGTTGTTGCGGGCAAAGTCGTACTCAAAACGGTATTCATAATCCCTGAACATGACGCCATCCGCGTACAAACGGGCGCGGCGGAAACCTACGCCGTTGGCCAGGTCGGTGCCATACGGCCCGCTCGGATCGTTCGAGTTGATTTGAGCATCGACCTGGACGCGGCCGCCGATTCTCATGCTGAATTCTTTGATCGGCTTGCCGTCCTCGCCTTTCACTTCCTTGTCCATGATTTCCTTGCCATCTTTGTCTTTTTCTTTGACATAAGAAGCGATCTCAAGCCCGCCATTGTGGCCGAAGGTCACATGGGTGCCGTCGTTAGCATTCGGTGCTTTTAAAACGGCCGTGGAGGCGGCGAGCGAAGAATGCTTAGTGGTCAGGCTGGTGTACTGATCCTTCGTGATCGTGCCGTTTTTCGACAGCACATCCAGCAATTCACTGCTGGCCAGCCCTTCCTTGCCGCTCATCGAATTGTATTGGGATTTATTAATCGAACCATTTTTCAACAAGATGTCGAGCAGCTCCTTGTCAGCGGCCGCGCCATGGGCACCAGCTCCGAACAGGGCCAAAACCAACATAGCGTTGGCCTTTTTCAAGGTTTTATGTTTCACCGTACCACCCACAGGTAATGTTGTTAATTTTTAGCGTTGTGTTGCTTGCGCACAACATGGACGCGCACATTCTCTGTGAGTTTTGTTACATCTTTATGACGGGCTGTAATATTTCCTGGACACAGCCGCCCGCCTGAGGCAGATGCGGCTGGCAAGCTTTTGATAAGCGCAGGATTTGTCAGCCGATTGGCCGGTGGCAGCAGCCTTGCTTGGTTGGAAGGATCGAAGCGAATCCCCTATACTATCGCACCCTTACGCGAAGCCCTTCGATTGGCGGGCTTTTTGGCGGCAACCCCCATGAAAATCCTCGTCCTCCCGTGAATCCACATCTCTCCAAGCTACAACCCTACCCCTTCGAGAAGCTCGCCCGCCTGAAACTGGGAGCACAGCCACCCGCAGGCAAGCCGCACATCGCCCTGTCCATCGGCGAGCCGCAGCACCCGACGCCCAAGCTCATCACCGACGCGCTGATTGCCCACTTGAGCGGCTTAGGCAACTACCCGGCGACTAAAGGCATCGCGCCGTTGCGGCAGGCGATCAGTGACTGGCTGTCGGCACGCTTCCGCTTGCCTGCCGGCGCGGTCGACGCCGACGCCCACGTCATCCCGGTGAACGGCACCCGCGAGGCGCTGTTTTCCTTCGCCCAGTGCGTCATCGACCCTGCGCCTAAGCCGGTGGTGGCAATGCCCAATCCGTTCTATCAGATTTATGAAGGCGCGGCCTTGCTGGCCGGGGCGGAGCCTTATTTCCTCAATACAACGGCGGAGACGGACTTCTTGCCGGATTTCGACGCCGTGCCGGACGCGGTCTGGGCGCGTTGCCAACTCCTCTATATCTGCTCGCCCGGCAACCCGACCGGCGCGGTCATGGACGAAGCGACGCAACGCAAGCTAATTGGGCTGGCCGAGCGCTTTGACTTCATCATCGCGGCGGACGAATGCTACTCCGAGCTTTACGCCGACGAGGCCCACCCGCCGCAAGGCTTGCTGCAAACCGCTTGCGCGATGGGCAACACTGAGTTCAAGCGCTGCGTGGTGTTCCACAGCCTGTCCAAACGTTCCAACGCGCCGGGACTGCGTTCGGGTTTCGTGGCCGGCGATGCTGCGATCTTGGAAAAATATCTGTTGTACCGCACTTACCACGGCTGCGCGTTGTCGCTGCCGGTGCAACAGGCCAGCTTGGCGGCTTGGCGCGACGAGGCGCATGTGGTCGAAAACCGCGCCATCTACCGGGCCAAATTCGCCGCTGTGGTGGATATTTTGGGGCCGGTGTTGGATGTGGAAATTCCGCCCGCCGGGTTTTACCTGTGGCCGCGCGTGCCGGTCGAAAATGGGGAAGTGTTCACCCGCGACTTGTTTGCGCAGCAGAATGTCACCGTGCTGCCGGGCGGGTATTTGTCGCGGGAGGCACACGGCGTCAATCCGGGTTTGAATCATGTCCGAATGGCTTTAGTCGCGCCTTTGGCCGAATGCGTCGAGGCGGCTGGCCGGATTAGAGAGTTTGTGGCGGGGTTATGAGCGAACTGCACTTGGATTCCCTGGAAATCACCAATTTCCGTTGCTTTGAGCATCTCGTGATTGAGAAGCTGGGGCGGGTGAATTTGATTGTGGGCAAGAATAGTGTGGGGAAGACCTGCCTTCTTGAAGCGATAAGACTATATGCAACAAAAGCGCATCGCTTGACTTTATGGCAGACACTTTCTGATCGTGGGGAAGTGAGCGGTCTTGACGATATTGGCTTAAATCATATCGAACCCATCTTTTATAAATGGAAAGCTACGGCGGGAAGCGCTATTACAATTGGCGAGTTAAATAATAATGAAGGGCGCATTACGATTGAAGTAAGCTATTGCATGACGGACAATGACAACCAAATTATACCAAGAATCATACCACTAGATAAAGTTCCTTTCTTAGAAAACGTGCAACTGGGACTTGTTGTTACGTCAGAAAAAAATCCCCAACGAATCTATAAGCTTCCCATTTCAATGCAACCAGGACTTTGGATGGTTGATTACTCTTCCTCAAGGGAAAACTGGGCTTTTGTGCCAACAGGCGGCATAGGGCCAAGCCAAGCAGCGCAACTTTGGGATAAAGCGATTCTTGAAGGAACTGACTATATGGTTTTAGACGCATTACACATCCTGATGCCTAGGAT
>Ga0265327_10001725_pt1 | contig 25910 bp, 21 predicted proteins | sample 41621metaG_FD_202089 | JGI IMG/M metagenome (GOLD analysis project Ga0265327, IMG submission 202089) | Rhizosphere microbial communities from Carex aquatilis grown in University of Washington, Seatle, WA, United States - 4-16-21 metaG | ecosystem: Host-associated > Plants > Roots > Rhizosphere...
CCCTCCGTCTCGCTGGACGATGTCCAGCGATCCACCTCCCCCAAACCGGGCTTCGCCCTGGGGGAGGACCTAGTGCTTGGCGCCCCCGCCGACGCGCACTAGAGAGGGCCGCTTACCCCCACGGCGGACCCCATGCACGATATCCGAGCCCTTCGCGAAACCCCTGAGCTTTACGAGAAGGCCTGGGCTGCGAAGGGGCGGTCCGGGGCCGCGGCCGAGATCCTCGATCTGGACGCCAGGGTGCGGGTCGCCAAGACCGCCTCAGAGACGGCCCAGAGCCGGCGCAACGAGCTGTCCAAGCTGATTGGCCAGGCCAAGGCCAAGAAGGATGAGGCCGAGGCCCAGCGGCTGATGGCCGAGGTGGAGGCCTTGAAGGGCGAGGGCGGCGCTCAGGCGGAGGCCGAAAAGGCCGCGAGCCAGGCCCTGTTCGACCTGCTGGCCTCCTTGCCCAACCTGCCGGCGGCCGATGTGCCGGTGGGCGCTGACGAGAACGACAATGTGGAGGTCCGCCGCTGGGGCGAGCCCTTCGCCATCGCCAACGCCAAGAACCATGCCGATCTCGGCGAGGCCATGGGCCTGATGGATTTCGAGGCCGCGGCGCGGATGAGCGGCGCGCGTTTCGTGGTGCTGAAGCGCGATCTGGCCCGGCTGGAGCGCGCCATCGGCCAGTTCATGCTGGACCTGCAGACCCGCGAGCACGGCTATACCGAGATCTCGCCGCCCCTGCTGGTGCGCAGCGAGGCGATGTTCGGCACGGGCCAGCTGCCCAAGTTCTCCGACGACCAGTTCGTGGCCTTCCCGGGCCTGGAGACGGCCCGCCCGCTGGAGGGCAAGGCCCTCGGCGACGCGCCGGAGCTCCGCTGGCTGATCCCCACCGCCGAGGTGTCGCTGACCAATCTGGTGCGCGAGCAGATCACCGCGGAGGAGGAGCTGCCCCTGCGGCTCACCGCGCTCACCCCCAGCTTCCGCGCCGAGGCCGGCGCCTCCGGCCGGGATACCCGGGGCATGATCCGCCAGCACCAGTTCTACAAGGTGGAGCTGGTTTCGATCACCGCGCCGGAGGACTCGGATGCCGAGCATGAGCGCATGGTCGCCTGCGCCGAGGCGGTGCTGAAGGCCCTGCAGCTGCCGTTCCGCACCATGCTGCTGTGCAATGGCGACATGGGCTTCTCGGCCCGCAAGACCTTTGACCTGGAGGTCTGGCTGCCCTCGGAGGGTCGCTATCGGGAGATCAGCTCCTGCTCCAACTGCGGGGACTTCCAGGCCCGGCGCATGGACGCCCGCACCAAGAAGGCCGGGGAGAAGGGCACGCGGTTCGTGCACACGCTCAACGGCTCCGGCCTGGCCGTCGGCCGCACCCTGGTGGCGGTGATGGAGAACTATCAGGACGAGAACGGCCGCATCGCCATTCCCCAGGCCCTGCACCCCTATCTGCCGGGCATGACCCATATCGGCGGGAAGGCCTGAGCTCCTGCGCATCCTCCTCACCAATGATGACGGCGTTCACGCCGACGGCCTGGCCGCCCTGGAGCGGATCGCCGCCGTGCTGTCCGACGATGTCTGGGTCTGCGCGCCGGAATATGAACAGTCGGGCGCGAGCCGGGCGCTCACCCTGTCCGATCCGATTCGGGTTCGCGCGCTGTCTGACCGCAAGTTCGCCACGACGGGCACCCCGACCGACTGCGTGATGCTGGCCCTCACCGAACTGATGGGTGGGCTGCGCCCGGACCTGGTGCTGTCCGGGGTCAATCGCGGCGCGAACCTGGCGGAGGACGTCACCATGTCCGGCACGGTGGCGGGCGCCATCGAGGGCATGGCGCTTGGGGTCCCGGCCATCGCCCTGTCCCAGACCGGCGGGCTGGAGCCGCAGGAACCGTTCTTCGCCCCGGCCGAGGCGTTCGCGCCCGGGATCATCCGCAAGCTGGTGGCCACCGGCTGGCCCCAGGACGTGATCCTCAATCTCAATTTCCCGAACCGGCCGGTGGCGGAGATCACCGAGGTGGAGGTCACCCGCCAGACCTTCCGTGACGTTCACGTGCGGCATGCGGAAAAGCGCACCGACCTGCGCAATCGCGACTATTACTGGATGGGCTATCGGCCCGAGCGCTCGCATCCCGAACCCGGGACGGACCTTGCGGCCATTTATGAGGGCAAGATCTCGGTCACGCCGCTGCATATCGACCTGACGCATCAACAGACCGTCCATGACCTGCGCAAGGTCCTGGGCGGAGCGCCGCCGCGCGGGTGAGATGATGGCCAAGGCTCCCCCCGAAAATCACGCCGCCCAGGGCGCTGAGGTCGACAGCCCGGAAACCCGGCTGGCCCGGCTGATCCTTTCCCTGCGCTCGCAGGGGGTCAGCGACGCCGGCGTGCTCAACGCCATCGAGACCACGCCCCGGGACCTGTTCACCCCGGACCTGTTCCAGGAACGCGCCTGGGAGGACCAGGCCCTGCCCATCGCCTGCGGCCAGACCATCAGCCAGCCGTTCATCGTCGGCCTGATGACCCAGGCCCTGGGGGTCGAGCGCCGGGACCGGGTGCTGGAGATCGGCACCGGCTCTGGCTACCAGACCACCATCCTCTCCAAGCTCTCCCGCCTGGTCTACACAGTGGAACGCTACCGGACCCTGATGGCCGAGGCCGAGGCGCGGTTTAAGAAGCTCGGCCTGACCAATGTGATCACCCGGTTCGGCGACGGCGGCCTGGGCTGGCCGGAGCAGGCGCCTTTCGACCGTATTCTGGTCACGGCGGCGGCGCCGGAAGAGCCCACAGCCTTGCTCTCGCAACTCAAGCCGACGGGCGTGCTCGTTGCGCCCATCGGTCGCGGTCCGATCCAGACCCTGAAACGTTACACGGGCGACGGCGCGGGCGGCTTCAAGATCGACATCCTGACGGAGGTCCGTTTCGTGCCGCTGCTGGATGGCGTGGCGCGGGAGCTCTGAGCCCTAAGGTTACGAGTTTGTGGGTTGGCCATGGCGTCGGGCTTAACCCATGATTAACCACCGACGCCTCGACTGATTCCGCATTCTTCCCCCCGGAGCGGCGATGACGCTGTACCCCACCCGAACCGTCCTGATCTTGCTCGCCGGCGCGTCCCTTGCCGCGTGCAGCACCTACACGCCGTTTGAGGGAAGCGAGTCGGGTCCCGCCCGGCCGGCCTTCGCGGCGCGGGCGGATTCGGCCCAGTCCGCCGGCCAGCCTGCCGCCGTCGTTCTGGCGTCTGCGACGGCCCAGGAGCCGCCTCGCGCAGAGACGGCCCCGCCGGCCCGCCAGGCCGCGCCGGAGCTGGTGGAGACCCGCCCCCTGGACGCCCCGGCCGCGCGCCGCGAGGAAACCCCTCCGGCTGCGCCGACCCAGACCTACGCGGCCGCCCGGCCGGCTCCGCAGGCCGCAACGCCGTCCAAGCCCGCTGTCACCGGCCGGGTGGTGGATTCCGAGGGGCCGGCCAAGACCCATATCGTCAAGAAGGGCGACAATCTCGACGCCATCGCCCGGGAGCTGGGGGTCACCCGCCAGGAGCTCGCCGAGCAGAACGGGCTGAAGCCGCCCTACCGGCTGCATCCGGGCGATGCGCTCACCGGCCCGGCCACCGAGGCCAAGGCCTATGTGGTGGGGCAGGGGGACACGCTCACCGCCATCTCCAAGCGGTTCTCGGTCACCGCCCAGGCCCTGGCCGACGCCAACGAGCTCGAGACCGGCGCCCGGCTCGCCCCCGGCCGCAAGCTGATCCTGCCGGCCGGATTCAAGGACAAGGGCCCGGTCCGCACCGCCGGCGCGCCCACCAACACCGAATACAATCCCACCCCGCCCTCGGGGCGCACCGAGACCGCCCCTGACGCCGCGCCAGAGCGGGCCACGGGCCGCACGGCGGTCACCGGCAAGCTGGTGTCGATCACCGGCAAGGCCGGGAGCTACAAGGTCAAGAAGGGCGACACGGTCGAATCCATCGCCGACGCCTTCGACATGACCCAGAAGGAGCTGATCGCCGCCAATGGGCTGAAGCGCCCCTACCGGCTGAAGATCGGCCAGGCGCTGAAGGGGCCGCCGGAGGAGCACAAGGCCTATGTGCCGGCGGAAGGCGACACCCTGGCCCTGATCGCCAGGCGGTTCTCGGTAAGCGCTTCCGCCCTGGCGGACGCCAATGACATGGACACCACCGACAAGGTGGTTCCCGGCCATAAGCTGACCCTGCCGGCGGGCTTCAAGGACAAGGGGCCGGTGAAGGTCGGCGGCGCCACGCCGGCTCCGATCGAGACCGCGCCGACCCGGGCCGGCCGTCGTGGTCGCGCCGAGGCCACGCCTGCGCCCGTCGAGGAACCGACCGAGCGCACCGGCGCCCGGACCAGCGTCACCGGTAAGGTGGTGAACGTCACCACGGGGCCGATCAGCTACAAGGTGAAGAAGGGCGATACGGTGGAGTCCATCGCCGAGGACTTCGACGTCAGCCAGAAGGAACTGATCAAGACCAACAAGCTCAAGGCGCCCTATCGCCTGCGGGCCGGCCAGGTGCTGAAGGGTCCGCCGGACGAATACCAGGCCTATGTGCCGGTGGAAGGCGACACCCTGGCCCTGATCGCCAGGCGGTTCGGGGTCACCCCCAAGGCGCTGGCCGCCGAGAATGACATGAAGGTCACCGCGGAGGTGCGCCCGGGCCGCAAGCTCGCCCTTCCGGAGGGGATCCACGACAAGGGGCCGATCCGCGAGACGACGCCGCGCGGCGGGACCGAGACGCCGCCTGCCGCCCAGCCGCCGGTGAGAATTCCGTCCGCGCCGCAGCCCTATAATCCCGGGCCCACCCCTTATGTGCCCAGCCGCCCGCAGCCCTACAGCCCGCCGGTGCGGCCGGCGACGCCGCCGCCCCAGACCAGCCCAAGCTCGGGCCCGCTCACCGACGCCCAGGTCTCCTCCCTCGGCCGCGGCCGCTTCCAATGGCCGATGAACGGGGCCGGCGAGGTGTTGTCCGATTTCGGGCCCAAGGGCACCGGCAAGCGCAATGACGGCATCGATATCCGCGCCAATCCCGGGGATGTGGTCCGCGCCGCCGCCGACGGCGATGTGGTCTATGCCGGCGACCAGGTGCCGGGCTTCGGCAACCTGGTGCTGGTGCGCCACGCCGACGGCTGGGTCACCGCCTATGGCAACCTCGCCAAGGTGGAGGTGAAGATGCAGCAGAAGGTGGTCCAGGGGCAGCAGCTGGGCCCGGCAGGCCAGACCGGCGGCGTCCCCAGCCCGCAGCTGCACTTCGAGGTCCGCTATGCGCCCTCGCCGACTGAGCGGGCGCGGCCGGTGGATCCCAAGCTGGTGTTGCCGAAATAGGGCGCTGAGTCGTCCCTCCGCTTGAGGGGACGGATTGGCGCCGTACTACAGCGGCAGGCTCTTGCCCATCTCGCCGGCCAGGTCGCGGATGAACTGCCAGGCCACGCGGCCGGAGCGGCCGCCGCGCAGCTGGGCCCATTGCAGCGCCCGGCGCTCCAGGTCCGCGGCCTTCAGGCCATAGCGCTTTGCATAGGCCGCGACGGCCTCCAGATAGGTGGCCTGATCCATCGGCGGGAAGCCGACCCAGAGACCGAAGCGGTCGGAGACGCTGACCTCCTCCTCGGCGTCCTCGGCGGTGGCGATCAGGCCACGATCCTCGCCATGGCCGCGCGGCATCAGGTGGCGGCGGTTGGAGGTGGCGACGAACAGCACATTGGATGGCGGGCCGGAGACCCCGCCCTCCAGGGCCGATTTCAGGGCCTTGGCGGCGGCCGCGCCCTCCTCGAACGAAAGGTCGTCGCACAGCACCACGAACCGCTCCGCGCGGCCTCGCAGGACGTCAAACAGCACCGGCAGCTCCGTCACCTGGTCGCGGTCCACCTCCACCAGCTTCAGGTCCGGTGCGGAAGCGCAGACGGCCATGAATGCGGCCTTGGCCAGCGAGCTCTTGCCCGTGCCGCGCACGCCCCACAGCAGGGCGTGGTTGGCGGGCAGACCCTGCGCGAACCGTTCCAGGTTCTCCAGGAAGCGGGTCTTCTGCCGGTCCACTCCCATGAGGGCGTCCAGCGGCAGGGGATAATCCGGGGCGGGCACGAAGGCGCCGGCGGCGGGATCATGCCGGAACAACCGCGCAAGCCCGAAATCCGCGGGCGGGGGCAGGGGCGGGGCCAGGCGTTCGAGGGCCTGGGCGATGCGCTCCAGAACGGGTTTCAGGTCAGGGTCCATACCGCGCTGTTTAGTGTCGCGCCGGTTCCATTGCAAAGCAGGGGGCGAACGCATAGTTTCCGCCGACTTTTACGACAGGCGCCGTGGTGCGCCGGTCCACGTGCTTCGGAGAGACTATGACGGTCACCCCCATCCTCGCTCAGCTTGCCGGCGCCGGCGGCGGCGACATGCAGTCTCAGCTCATCAGCTTCCTGCCCCTGGTGGGCCTGGTGGTGCTGTTCTACTTCCTGATGATCCGTCCGCAGCAGCAGCGGATGAAGCAGCACGCATCGATGATCGCGGCGGTGAAGCGCAACGACACCGTGGTGCTGAACTCTGGCGTCATCGGCAAGGTGGTCCGGGTCGAGGACAAGGAAGTCGGCGTCGAGATCGCCCAGGGCGTGACCGTGAAGGTCGTCAAGTCGATGATCTCCGATGTGCGGGCCCGCGGTGAGCCGGCCCCGGCCAACGATTCCAAGGCGTAAGGGCGGCCTCGATGATTGCGCCCTCGCGCTGGAAAACCATCGCCGTCGCGATGGCGCTGATCTTCGGCATCTTCTTCACCCTGCCGAACGTCCTGCCGCAGAAAGTCCGTGACGGCCTGCCGGGCTTCCTGCCCAAGCAGACCCTCAATCTCGGCCTCGACCTGCAGGGGGGATCCTCCCTGCTGGAGGAGGTGGATATCGGGGCCCTGCGCAAGGAGAAGCTCACCAACCTCGTCGAGGATGCGCGTACGGCGCTGCATAACGAGAGCATCGACTATACCGACCTCGCCCAGGTGGGGGACGCGGTGCAGGTGCGGATCACCGATCCGGGCAAGCTCAACAGCGCCATGAACGTCCTGCGCACCGGCGTGGGCGCGCCCCTGCCCGCGGGCGGCGGCCGTGACGTGACGCTGAGCCAGCAGCCGGACCAGCGGATCCGCATGGTCTTCAACGAACAGGCCATGACGGCCGAGGCCAGCAAGGCCGTCGACCAGTCCATCGAGATCATTCGCCGCCGGATCGACGCGCTCGGCACCAAGGAGCCGGACATCCGCCGCCAGGGCTCCGACCGGATCGTCATCCAGGCCCCCGGGGAGAGCGACCCCGACAAGCTGCGCAATATCATCGGCCAGACCGCCAAGCTCACCTTCCAGATGGTGGATGACAGCGTCTCGGTCGCTGACGCCGCCGCCGGCCGCCTGCCGCCCGGCTCGGTGCTGCTGCAATCCAGCGACGCCGACAGCCCCGAGCGGGTGCTGCTGGTGAAGAAGCGGGCCCTGGTGACCGGTGAAATGCTCACCGACGCCCGCCAGGCCTTCGACAGCCAGACGGGCCAACCGTCGGTGTCGTTCCGTTTCAACGCCCAGGGCGCCAAGCGCTTCGGCGACGCCACGGTCAGCAATATCGGCCGCCGTTTCGCGATCATCCTGGACGGAAAGATCATTTCGGCGCCGACCATTCAGAGCGCGATCACCGGCGGCAATGGCCAGATCACCGGCAATTTCACCGCGGATTCCGCCAACAACCTCGCCATCCTGCTGCGGGCCGGCGCGCTTCCGGCGCCCCTGAAGGTGCAGCAGCAGAACACGGTGGGCGCCGAACTGGGCGCCGACGCCATCCGCACCGGCGCGATCTCGCTGGGGGTGGGGGCGCTGGCCATCGTGGCCTTCATCGTGCTGGCCTACGGCCTGTTCGGCGTGTTCGCGGCCGTCGCGCTGGTGATCAACGTACTGCTGATCTTCGGCACCATGTCGATGACCCAGGCGACGCTGACCTTCCCGGGCATCGCCGGCCTGATCCTGACGCTCGCCGTGGCCGTGGACGCCAACGTTCTGATCTATGAGCGGGTGCGCGACGAGGCCCATGCCGGGCGCTCGCCGATCTCGGCCCTGGATCACGGCTATCAGCGCGCCCTGGTTTCGATTCTCGACGCCAATATCACCAGCGCCATCTCGGCGATCATCATGTTCATGTTCGGCGCGGGCCCGGTCCGCGGCTTCGCCTGGACCCTGCTGATCGGCGTCATCACCTCGGTGTTCACCGCCGTGGTCGTCACTCAATTGCTCATCGGCTGGTGGTATCGCGCCACGAAGCCGAAGACGCTGCCGATCGTCTAGAGGTCCCCGATGCGTTGGCCCCTCATCCGCCTGCTGCCCCGCGAGTTCCACTTTAACTTCGTGGGATTGGCGCCCTATGCCGCCGTGCTCTCGGCGATCCTCATCGTGCTGTCGGGAGCGTCATTCGTCACCCGCGGCATGAACTTCGGCATCGACTTCGTGGGCGGCACCCAGATCGAGGTGCAGACCAAGGGGCCGGCTCAGATCAGCCCCCTGCGCGCCGCCATCGCCAGCGTCGGCGGCGAGGACGTGCAGGTGCAGAGCCTGGGCACGCCCGACAGCGCCATGCTCCGCTTCCGCCCGCCGGCGAACATCGACGCGGTGAAGATCACTGAAACGGTCAGAGCCAAGCTGGTCCAGGCCTTCCCGGGCATCCAGGTGAAGCAGATCTATTCGGTGGGGGCCAAGGTTTCCGGCGAACTGGTGCAGTCCGGCTTCCTGGCGCTTGGCGTCGCCATGCTGCTGATGCTGGCCTATATCTGGTTCCGCTTCCAGCTGCAGTTCGGCCTGGGCGCCGTGGTGGCCGTGGTGCACGACGTGCTGCTGACCCTCGGCCTGCTGTCCGTCACCCATCTCGAGTTCTCGATGACCTCGATCGCGGCCCTGCTCACCGTGATCGGCTATTCGATGAATGAGAAGGTCATCACCTTCGACCGGCTTCGCGAGAACCTGCGCAAGTACAAGACCACGCCGCTGGCCGAAGTGATCAACCGTTCTGAGAACGAGCGGCTGTCGCGGACCATCATCACCGGGTCGACGGCGATCCTGGCCCTGTCCGGCGCGCTGTTCATGGGCGGCCCCCTGTTCCCCCTGGTGTTCACCATGGTGTTCGGCATCGTCATCGGCACCTATTCCTCGATCTATGTGGCCCTGCCGATCATTCTCCTCTGGGGGGTGAAGCGCGGGGACGAGGACGCCCAGCCGCTGAAGCCCGCCAACGTCCGGCCGTAGGACGCGTCGGTGACCAGGAACGCCCCGTCCGTCGACGCCTATGGCGACCGGGGGTTCCGGCTGTCGGGGACCCGCCACGAAGGCTCAGTGCTGATCGTCCGCGACGAGGCCCGGTCATGGCCGGTGACGGCGCCAGCCGAACTGACCCCCGAGAGCCTGGCCGAGGTGTTCGAGGCTGGCGCGCGGGAGGTGGAGTTCGTGCTGATCGGCATGGGCCCGGCCAACGCCTTGCCGCCGCGGGCCCTGCGCGACGCCCTGTCCCGGGCGGGCATCGGGTTGGAGTTCATGGACACCCCCACGGCGGCCCGGATGTACAATGTGCTCACCGCCGAAGGCCGCCGGATCGCCGCGGCGCTGATCGCCGTCTAGGTTCGCCTCAACCTCGGGGAGGCCGTCGCTGGGCGTCTTCACGCTCCGGGCGAAACACCTTATAGCGGGGGTTCAAGGGCAGGAATCGTAGAGGGCGCTACCAATGGCCGGAATTCTATCCAATCTCCGCAACACCATCATCGTCAGCTGCGTGCTGGCCCTGATCATGATCGCTGGCTACGAGGTCCATAACGGCGCCGTCGATGCGATCTTCTGGCAGGCCGTGCTCCGCTTCCTTCACGTGCTGTGCGGCATCATGTGGATCGGCCTGCTGTATTACTTCAACTTCGTTCAGATCCCGAAGATGCCGCAGATCCCCGCCGAGCTGAAGCCGGCGGTGTCCAAGTACATCGCGCCCGAGGCGCTGTTCTGGTTCCGCTGGGCGGCGCTGGCCACCTGGGTGATCGGCGTGCTCCTGGCCTTCAACCGCGGCTATCTTCTGCAGGCGTTCACCCTGGGCGCCACGGAAGGCTTCTCGGTGCCGCAGCACACCTTCATCGGCACCGGCATGTGGCTGGCGACGATCATGTTCATCAATGTCTGGGGCTTCATCTGGCCGAACCAGAAGATCGCGCTGGGCATCGTCGAGGCTGACGCGGACGCCAAGGCCAAGGCCGGCCGGATCGCCATGCTGTTCTCCCGGACCAACACCCTACTTTCGATCCCGATGCTGGTGACCATGACCATGAGCCAGACCATCTTCGGCTGATCGCCATAACCCGATAGACTGGAGAGGCCCGCCCGACCGGCGGGCCTTTTCGTTTGCTCCCATGTCCGATCCCGAAACCCCCGACCCCTCCGATCTCGACGCCCTGGTGCGGCGCGTCGACCCCGACCGCTGGCTGGCCAGTCGCTTCATCAGCGATCCCCAGGCGCGCGCCGATGTGATGGCGATCTACGCCTATGACCATGAGCTGGCCCGCGCGCCCCGGGTGGCCTCCAACCCACTGATGGGGGAAATCCGGCTCGCCTGGTGGCGGGAGGCGCTGGACGAGGTGTTCGAGGGCCGCCACGTGCGCCACCACCCCGCAGCCCAGGCCCTGGCCGAGCTGGCGCGGCGACGAGGCCTGCCGCGCGAGCCCCTGGAGGCCATGATCGACGGCCGCTATCGCGAGCTTGATCCCGAACCGTTCAGCGCGTCCGACGCCCTGGCCCTGGCCCAGGACACCGCGGGTTCCGCGGCCGCACTGGCGGCCCGGATCCTGGATCCGGGCGCGGACCCGGCAGCGGCGGCCGTGGCGGGCGCGGCCTGGGGCCTGGCCCGACTGATCGGCGCCGGCAAGGGCGCCGCCGCCAGTCTCGACCTCGCCTCAGCGCGCAGGGCCGCTCGCAAGCTCAGTGTTCCGGCCTTCCCGGCCGTGCTGCAGACGGCCCTGGCGAGCCCGCTGGCCCGGGGGCGGGCGGTCTCAGACCTGGAGGCCCGGGTGCGTCTTGTTTGGGCCGCCGCCAGCGGTCGAATTTAGGACGCGGCGTCAGGGCCAAGGCCGTCCAGCCGGCGCTGGAGATAGGCGCGGACGGCAGGGTCGGCGGTGAGGCCCAGGGCCAGACCGAGAGCCACAGCGGCCTCTGTCTGCCGTCCTGTCGCGGCGCACAGATGCCCCCGCGCAGCCCAGTAGGGCTGGTAGTCGGCCATGCGCGGATCGACGGCAAGAGCTTCGATCTCGGTGAGGGCCGTCGCCGGACCCTCGAGGTGAGCCCGGGCGACGGCGCGGTTCAGGGCCACCACCGGCGAGGGGACGTGGCGGAACAGGTGGTCATAGAGGGCGACGATGTCCGGCCAGTTGGCCTCGCCCAGCAGCAGGCGCGAGATGTGGGCGGACTGGATGGCGGCCTCGATCTGATAGCGGCCGCTGGGACCGCTGGCGCTGGCCTGGCGCAGGAGGGCGCCGGCCATGGCGATCTGACCCTGGTCCCACTGACGGGTGTCCTGCGCGTCAAGCGGCACATAGCGGCCGGCGGGGTCCCGGCGCGCGGGGCGGCGGGACTCCGAATAGAGCATGAGGGCCAGCACGCCCTTGGCTTCGGGCTCATCCGGAAGCTGGGCCACCAGCAGGCGTCCGAGCCACAGCGCCTCGCCCGCCAGGGGGGAGGGCTCGGTGTCGCCGCTCTCGGCCCAGCCCTTGGTGTAGCTGGCATAGACGGCCTCCAGCACCGCGGCGATGCGGTCCGGAAGCTCCTCGGGCTCGGGCAGGCGAAAGGGGATATGTTGCGCCTTGATCCGCGCCTTTGCCCGGACCAGGCGCTGGCCCATGGTGGCGGGAGGCGCCAGGAAGGCGGCGGCGATGTCCGCGGCGGTGAATCCCAGCAGGGTCTGAAGGATCAGGGGCGCGCGGAGTCCGGCTTCAATTTCGGGGTGAGCACAGGCGAACATCAGGGCGAGACGCCGGTCTGGAATGGCCTCGGACGTCGCGGCGGTGGCCTCCAGTTCCTGGGCGATCAGCGACAGGTGGGCCTCGCCGGCGCGCCGGGTCTGTCGACGCCGCCGGGCGTCCCCCTGGCGGCGCCGGGCGACGGTGAGCAGCCAGCCGTCGGGATTGCCGGGGACGCCCTGGGCCGGCCACTGGGTCAGGGCCGCAGCGAAGGCCTCGGCCAGGGCGTCCTCGGCCCCGGCGATGTCGCCGGTGCGGGCGGCGAGGAAGGCGACGAGGCGGCCATAGCTGTCGCGGGCCACCTGCTCGGCGACCTGGTGCGCCGCCGTCCTCGCCGCCGGACCGGTCACGCCGCCGGCATCTCGCGGACCTGGCGGATCTCGATCGCCCCCCAGGTTGCCGCCGGGCAGCGGGCGGCCCATTTGCGCGCGGCGTCCATGTCCGGGGCCTCGATGATGTAATAGCCGCCGAACTGCTCGCGCGTCTCGGCATAGGGGCCATCCTGGACCCGGGTCTCGCCGTCCTCGACCCTCAGGGTGCAGGCGTCAGTGGTGAGCATCAGCGGGGCGGTGTCGATGAAGGCGTCGGCCTTCTTCAGGGCCTCCCGATAGGCGAACATCTGCCCCATGAACCCCTTCATCTGGTCGGCGGGGATCGCAGAGCCGGCCTTCTCGTCGGCATAGAGCATCAAGAGATAGCGCATGGCTGGTCCTTTGCTGGTGGTGGCCGGCGCTTGAGCCCCGGCGTCACAATGTCGTTCGAGCCTCGTCCATTTCGACACCGGCCGCCGGATCAACCCCGCCAGGCGCTCAGCCGCGGGATCCAGCGGGGCACCGCTGCGGTGAAGGCCGCATAGTCCAATGGAAACTGACGCCGGAGGGTCGGCTCCTCATAGGCCACCACAAAGCCGTGGAACGTCCCCCAGATGAACACCCCATAGACCAGCAGATTGAAGCTCCCCAGCACCAGGGCCTGGCCGAGTATGAGGCCGATCACCGCCAGGTACATGGGGTTGCGGACCCGGCGATAGGGGCCGGTGACCACCAGTCGGCCGGGGGGGGCGATGGGTGCGGGGGTGCCGCGGCCCTGCCAGGCGAAGCGGCCGAAACAGTCCAGCAACAGGGCGAGCGCGGCCAGGACCACCAGCCAGCCCAGGCCGCGGGTGGGCTCCAGACCCCGCCAGGGCGGCTCGATCTGCCAGCGGCTGATGGCCCAGGGGATCAGGCCCGCCACCGTCCCGGGCGCCAGCAGCAGGAACAGGGCCGATCCCAGGCTGGCGGTGGTCCGGTTCATGGGGGCCGGCGCGCCTATTCCGCCGCCAGGGGCGGGGCGGCCTGCAGCCAGCCGTCGAGGTCGGCCAGGGCCCGATCGCCCACGGCGCGCTTCTTGTGGCGGCTCTTCTCCTTGGCGCCCAGCCGGCGACCGTCAGCGTCGCGCTTGGCCACCTCCATGGGCGGCAGCAGGCCGTAATTGATGTTCATCGGTTGGAACGAGCCCTTACCCCCGTCCAGGTGGCCGCCGGTGATGTGGCCGATCAGGGCGCCCAGGGCGGTGGTGGCCGGCGGCGCTTCGATCGGGCGGCCCAGGCGCTCGGCGGCGGCGAACCGGCCGGCCAGCAGCCCCACGGCGGCGCTCTCCACATAGCCTTCGACCCCCGTCACCTGGCCAGCGAACCGCAGGCGCGGCTGGACCTTGAGGCGCAGCTGGCCGTCCAGCAGCTTCGGGCTATTCAGGAAGGTGTTGCGGTGCAGGCCGCCCAGGCGCGCGAACACCGCCTTTTCCAGCCCTGGGATCATCCGGAAGATATCGCTCTGGGCGCCGTGCTTCAGCTTGGTCTGGAAGCCCACCATGTTCCACAGGGTGCCCAGGGCGTTGTCCTGGCGCAGCTGCACCACCGCCCAGGCCTTTTCCTGGGGATTGTGCTCATTGGTCAGGCCCACCGGCTTCATCGGGCCATGGCGCAGGGTCTCGCGGCCCCGCTCGGCCATCACCTCGATGGGCAGGCAGCCGTCGAAATAGGGGACATGCTCCCAGTCCTTGAATTCCGACTTGGGACCGGCCAGCAGGGCGTCGATGAAGGCCTCGTACTGGGCCTTGTCCATCGGGCAGTTGATATAGGCCGCCGCGTCCCCGCCGGGGCCCTCCTTGTCGTAGCGGGACTGGCGCCAGGCCACCCCCATGTCGATGGACTCCAGGTTCACGATGGGGGCGATGGCGTCGAAGAAGGAGAGTTCGTCCTCGCCGGTGAGCCCCTGCACCGCCGCGGCCAGGGCGGGGGAGGTGAGGGGGCCGGTGGCCACCACCACGCTGTCCCAGTCGGCCGGGGGAAGTCCGGCGATCTCCTCCCGGGCGATGGTCACCCTCGGGTGAGCCTCCAGCCGCGCGGTGACGCCGGCGGAGAAACCTTCGCGATCCACGGCCAGGGCGCCGCCGGCCGGCACCTGGTGGGCGTCGCCGCAGGCCATGATGATCGAGCCCAGGCGGCGCATCTCGGCGTGCAGCAGGCCCACGGCGTTGCCGGTCCAGTCGTCGGCGCGGAAGGAATTGGAGCAGACCAACTCGGCCAGGCCGTCGGTCTGGTGAGCGTCGGTGCCCCGCACCGGGCGCATTTCGTGGAGCACGACGGGGACGCCGGCCTCGGCGATCTGCCAGGCGGCTTCCGAGCCGGCCAGGCCGCCGCCGATCACATGGACCGGGGCCAGGGGGATGGAAGAGGAGGTCATGCGTGTCTAACTAGCAACGATCGATCAGGATCGCGAGCGGGGCCTTGCGGGGGATGCGCCCGGACCCCAATCTCGCAAGCAAAGGGCGGCCGACTCGTTGGTGCGCATAGACTCGGCCCGGGGATTGAGATGAAGACGTTTTCGCCGAGCGAAGCCGCCCTCGAAGGGTTCCGGCTGACGCGCGAGCGCCCCGGCACGATCCTGGTCTGGGGCGGCGTCTACTTCCTGGGCGTGGTGGCGATGGCCTGTGTCCTGGCGCTCGGCCTCGGGCCCAAGTTCCGGACCTTCCTGAAGGGCGGCGGCCTCGACTCCGGCGACGTCGACGCCATCGCCGACCTGCTGATCAGCTCCTGGCCCGCCTTCGTTGTGGCCCTGCTGATCGCCTTCCTGATCCTGGCGGTGATCACCGGGGGCATCTATCGCCTGGTGCTGCGCCCGGAGGAGCCCGGACTGGCGCATCTGCGGTTTGGCCCCGACGAGCTGCGGCTGGCGATCCTCAACACCGTGCTGTTCGCCATGGGCTTTGTGTTCGTAGCCCTGATCGAGATGATCCTGCAGGTGGTGCTGTCCAGCCAGACCCAGAACAGCGCGCTTACGGCCCTGGGCCTGTTCGCGGGCGCCTGCCTGATGATCTGGATCGGAGTGCGCCTGTCCCTGGCCACACCCATGACCTTCGGCACCCGGAAGATCGCCCTGGCGGAGGCCTGGCGCCTCAGCCGCGGGCATTTCTGGAGCCTGCTGGGCGCCGTGGTCCTGGCCCTGATCTTCTATGTGATGATCTGGGTGCTGATCAGCATTGTCGGCTACGCCATCGTGGCCCTTGCCGGCGGGGAGCAGACGCCCTCCAATCCTCTGCACATGTCGCCGGTGCAGATCGTGGCGCTGGCAGTGACCCTGGTGATCCAGCTGCTGCTGCCGATCCTGCAGATCGTCACGCTCTACGCGCCGCTGGCGGTGGCCTATCAGGCCCTGTCTCGGGAAGAAGCTGGCGACGCGCCTGGGGCTGCGGCGCCGGCATAGGCGCCCGGCTATCTTGGGGGGATCTGTCGCCGCGGCCTTCGGATTATGCGCCAAGCGGGCTTCTCCCCTTGTGGGAGAAGATGGCCTCGCAGGGCAAGGTCGGATGAAGGCGCGCGCACCGCGAGCGGGCGCATCGGTTCGGCGACCTGCAAGCGCGTTTTTGCGATGAATTCCGTGGGGAATCCAGGGCGACGGGCGTGGATTTCCGCCGTTCCAGGCCTAAGGATTGAGGATGATTGCGACGCTCGCTCTGATTGCGCTTTCGGCGGCGGCCGCCACCCCATCGGCGCCAGGTCGTGCATCGCCTGGCATGGAGAACACGGGGGTGCGTGCTGCCCCGGCGCACTGTTCACTGCATCATGCCGTTGTCTGGATTGAACGGTTCTCAGATTTGCCCGAGCCGATCAGGGCGGAGTTGGGTGACCGAACCAAAGGCATGGCAGACCGCGGGGATGCGTTTAACCCCACCGATGAGGGCGCCGGGCCGCGCCACCGTTTCATTCGTGGAGGAAGGACGGGAGGCATGTGGTTCGTCTGGTACGAACACGGCGGACGTGGGTATCACGTGCACGAGGTTATCTTTGGGCTGGGGGTCATTGGCCGTCCCGCACAGCCAGCGCCCAGGCCGTTCGTAATCAGTCATTTCGTTTCGGCAAACCCCTGCAAAGCGACAGACGCATTTCTTGACGGGGTAAGTTCAGAGGCCGGGACCGACTGGTGATCATCGGTTGAAATGTCCGCTGGGGGCCGGATTCCAGGTTCCACCGCTTCAAACGAGCGCTTGGCTTACCGAGAGGTCTGAGAGACCCCTCATCCGCCGTTGCTGCGCAAAGTCACCTTCTCCCACAAGGGGAGAAGGGGCGTCGCGTGGTGTTGGTTGAAGGTGGCGAGCCGTTCGGAGCGAAGTTAGGCCTCGGCGCTGGGCCGGGCTTTCATGCGGGCGCGCCAGGCCACCAGGTTCTCAAATTCGTCCTCCAGCGGCAGGCCGATCCAGTCGGCGAAGTCCACCGTGGAGAGCAGGCAGATGTCGGCCATGGTCAGGCTGTCGCCCACCAGGTAGTCGCGGCCCTCCAGCTCGCGGTTGAGGTATTTCTGGGCCCCCTGATAGGTAGCCTTGTTGCTCTCGCCGAAATCTTTGAACTGGGTCAGCAGGGCGGCGGTGCGGGGATGGGCATGCCGCCAGAACTGGCCCACCGGCATCATCACCGTGAACTCCACCCGGCGAATCCATTGGTCCACCAGGGCGCGCTCCACCGGGGTGGTTCCGAACAAGGGCGGGTTGGGGTGCAGCTCTTCAAAATAGCGACAGATGGCGACGGTCTCTGAAATGCAGGTCCCGTCGTCGAGCTCCAGGGTCGGAATCTGGCCCATGGAGTTCTTGGCCCGGAACTCCGGGGACTTGTGCTCCCGCTTCATCATGTCGATGCGGGTTTCCGGAAGGTCGACGCCCTTCTCGGCCAGGAAAATGCGCACGCGGCGCGGGTTCGGCGCCGGCATCGGCGCGCCGTAAAGGATCATAATCGTCTCCATCCCCAAAAGAATGGAACGACGGTATTTCAAACAAACGTTTGAGGAAAGTCCCAACCCCAGATTGTTGCGATTTCACCTGCGGAGCTCGCCGGGCTGGCCCATGGTGACCTCAGGGCGGAACGGGAGCGGGCGGCATGGGACGCATTCGGGGCAGGATCAGGCGCCTTCGCGAGACCTTCACGCCGTCTGACCGGGCCTGGTCCGCGGCGGCCGTCGCCATGCTGGCGGTATGGCTCTATCTGGCGGTGGCGTTGCTGCTGGGGGAAGTGGCCCCGCATTTCAGTTTCGAGGCGCTTGCGGGCCTCATCGTGGCGCTCGCGGCCTTCGCCCTGGTGAGCGGCGGCGCCCTGCTGGTGTTCTGGGCGTTCGGCGCCATGAAGCGGCGGTACCGGGCGGCCCTGCTGCTCACCCTCGTGCCGCTGCTGTTCATGGCCCTGGGGGTCTGGGGCCCGAAGGGCGCGGCGATCGCGGTTCCCCTCGGCCTGATGGGGCTGAGCCTCGTCGCAGGCGCCGGGGCCTCGCTGGCCGTGGGGCGCCGTCGGTTCGCCACCACCGTGTTCTTCCTGGCGGGCGTGGGGATCCTGGGTTTTGGCGTCTATGGCCTGCTGGGGCCGACGCCGGATCCCAATCCAAGCCTGGCCCGGTTCCGCCTGGCCGATCGCACCCTGGGCCTGCCCGATCCCGCAAGGCCTGGCCCCTTCAAGGTCACCACCTTCACCTATGGCGGCGGCAGGGACCGCCTGCGCGCCGACTATGCCGGCGGTGTGCGCATCCGTTCGCGGTCCGTGGACGGATCCAAACTGGATGACAGGTGGACGGGCCCCGGCGGCTGGATCCGCACCCTCTATTGGGGCTTCGACGCCCGGTCGTTTCCGGTGCAGGGCCGGGTCTGGGCGCCGGAGGGGCCGGGGCCGTTCCCCCTGGTGCTGATGGTGCACGGCAATCACGCCATGGAGGACTTCTCCGATCCCGGCTACGCCTATCTGGGCCAGTTGCTGGCCAGCCAGGGGTTCATCTTTGTCTCGGTGGACGAGAACTTCCTCAACAGCTCGATGGCCGATTACCTCAATCCCCTGAAGCTGCGCACCGGCCAGGAGAACGATGCGCGGGCCTGGCTCCTGCTGGAGCATCTGGTGCAGTGGCGGGCCTGGAACCAGGACCGGGCCAATCCGATGTTCGGCAAGGTGGACATGGACCGCCTGGCGCTGATGGGTCACTCGAGGGGCGGGGAGGCGGTGGCGACGGCGGCGGCCTTCAACCAGCTGGAGCGCTATCCCGACGACGCCCGCCAGGCCTTTGGCTACCACTTCAAGCTGGGCGCCATTGTCGCCGTGGCCCCGGTGGACGGGCAGTACAAGCCCCGCGAGGCGCCCACGCCGCTGAAGGACGTGAACTATTTCGTGCTGCAGGGCAGTCTGGACGGGGATGTGAGCTCGTTCATGGGCTCATCCCAATATGACCGGGCGGTGATCTCCCCCGGCGCGGAGGCCTTCAAGGCCGACCTCTATGTGAAGGACGCCGACCACAACCAGTTCAACACCGCCTGGGGCCACAACGACCTCGGGCTGCCCTTCGAGTTCCTGCTGGACCGGCAACGGCTGCTGCCCGGGGATGTCCAGCGGCGGATCGCCCAGGTCTATATCCCGGCCTTCCTGCAGGCGACCCTGAACCATCAGAGCGGCTATCGGGCCCTGTTCCAGGACCCCCGAGCCGGCGCCCGCTGGCTGCCACAGGGCTATCTCAGCGCCAACTACGCCGATGGGCGGACGACCTGGCTCGCCACCTATGAAGAGGACCTGGATCCGGCCACGGGCGCCTGGCCGGGCGCGACGATCACGGGGCGCAATCTCACGGTCTGGAAGGAGGTGTTCGCCAAGCTGAAGTCCACACGGATGGACACCGACCTGGCGATCCTGGCCTGGGACGACCGGGCGCAAAGGGCGCGGGCCAGCTACAGTCTCGACCTGGGCGCCACGCCGCCGCCGGCGGGGGTGGACAGCGATCTGGTGTTCAGCGCCGCCGACGCCGGGATGAGCAGCCTGCCCAAGGGGGCCAAGCCGCCTGGGAAGCAGCCCAGGCCGGGCCCGGCCAAGCCCCTCGACTGGACCGTGGTGGTGACCGACGCCAACGGTCATGCCGCTCGCCTGCCGCTGTCCCACGACCAGGTGCTCTATCCGCAGATCAAGGGCCAGACCCGCCGGCTCGCCGCCCTGGTGACCGATCCACCGTCGGAGATCGTCCTGCGCCGCTACCGCTTCCCGCTGCGGGATTTCGCGGCGGTGAACCCGGCGCTGGAGGTGGGGCGCCTGAAGTCGGTGGGCTTCGAATTCGACCGCTCGCCCCGCGGGGCGATCGCGCTGGACGATGTGGGATTGGCGGCCGCGACGCCGAAATGAACGCCCTCCCTCCCCTGAAGGGGAGGGGTGAACGTGGCTAAGCCCCCACCAGCTGCTTGCGCCGTTCACCCCTGCGGTCGGCGTGGCGCTTGAGGATCTCCGCCAGGTAGCGGCCGGTCCAGCTCCTGGGATTTGCGGCCACCTGCTCGGGGGAGCCCATGGCCACGATCTCGCCACCGCCATCGCCGCCCTCGGGGCCGAAGTCCACCAGCCAGTCGGCGGTCTTCACCACGTCGAGATTGTGCTCGATGACGATGACGGTGTTCCCCTGGTCGGCCAGTTCGTGCAGCACCTCCAGGAGCTTCTTGACGTCCTCGAAGTGGAGGCCGGTGGTGGGCTCGTCGAGGATGTAGAGGGTCTTGCCGGTGGCCCTGCGCGACAGCTCCTTGGAGAGCTTCACCCTCTGAGCTTCGCCCCCGGAGAGGGTGGTGGCCGACTGGCCCACCTGCACATAGCCCAGGCCTACGCGCTTCAGGGTTTCCATCTTGTCCCGCACCGGCGGCACCGCCTTGAAGAAGTCGAAGGCCTCATCGACCGTCATGTCGAGCACTTCGGAGATCGACTTGCCCTTGAACAGCACCTCCAGGGTCTCGCGGTTGTACCGCTTGCCATGGCAGACATCGCAGGTGACGTAGACGTCCGGCAGGAAGTGCATCTCGATCTTGATCAGGCCGTCGCCCTGGCAGGCCTCGCAGCGGCCGCCCTTGACGTTGAAGCTGAACCGGCCGGGCCCATAGCCCCGGGCCTTGGCTTCCGGCAGCGCGGCGAACCAGTCGCGGATCGGCTGGAAGGCGCCGGTATAGGTGGCCGGGTTGGAGCGCGGCGTCCGGCCGATGGGCGACTGGTCGATATCGATGACCTTGTCGAACTGCTCCATGCCCTCGATCCGCTCGTGGGGCGCGGGGGCGTCCGAGGCGTTGTGCAGGCGCCGCGCCGCGGCCTTGTAGAGGGTCTCGATAGTGAAGGTGGACTTGCCGCTGCCGGACACCCCGGTGATGCAGGTGAAGGTCCCCGCGGGGATCTCGGCGGTGACATTCTTCAGGTTGTTGCCGGTGGCGCCGATCACCCGCAGCACCTTCTTCTTGGAGATCGGGCGCCGATCCAGGGGCACCTCGATCTCCCGGGCGCCGGACAGGTACTGGCCGGTGATGCTGTTGGGATCGGCGATCACCTCGCCCGGCGTGCCCTGGCTGACGATGTGGCCGCCGTGGATCCCGGCGGCCGGGCCCATGTCGATCACATAGTCGGCCGTGAGGATCGCCTCCTCGTCATGCTCCACCACCAGCACCGAATTGCCCAGGTCCCGCAGGCCCTTGAGGCTCTCCAGCAGCCGGGTGTTGTCCCGCTGGTGCAGGCCGATGGAGGGTTCGTCCAGAACATAGAGAACGCCGGTGAGGCCGGAGCCGATCTGGCTGGCCAGGCGGATGCGCTGGCTCTCACCGCCGGACAGGGTGCCCGAGGCGCGGCTCATGTTCAGATAGTCCAGGCCCACATTCACCAGGAAGCGCAGGCGATCATTGATCTCCTTCAGGATCCGCCGGGCGATCTCCATCTGCTTGTCGGTGAGGCTGGTCTCCAGGGCGGTGAACCAGTCCCCGGCCTGGCGGATCGCCAGGCGCGAGACCTCGCCGATGTGCTTGCCGGCGATCTTCACCGCCAGGCTTTCCGGCTTCAGGCGATAACCATCACAGGCCTCGCAGGGGGTCTCGGACTGGAAGCGGCCCAGTTCCTCGCGGACCCAGGAGGAGTCGGTCTCCCGCCAGCGTCGCTCGAGGTTCGGCAGCACGCCCTCGAAGGTCTTGTTGACCTCGTACTTGCGGGCGTTGTCGTCATAGATGAACTTGATCTTGTCCGTGCCCGATCCGTAGAGCACCACCTGCCTGGCCTGGTCGGAGAGCTTCCACCAGGGTTCGTCCATCGAGAACCCGTAGTGCCGCGCCAGGGCCTGCAGGGTCTGGGTGTAGAGCGGGGAGGGGCCCTTGGACCAGGGGGATACGGCGCCCTTGTGCAGGGTCTTGTCCTTGTCCGGGACCACCATGTCCGGGTCGAAGGCCAGCTTCATCCCCAGGCCGTCGCAGACCGGACAGGCGCCATAGGGGTTGTTGAAGGAGAACAGCCGGGGCTCGATCTCGCTGATGGTGAAGCCCGAGACCGGGCAGGCGAATTTCTCCGAGAACAGCAGTGTGCGGGGCGCATCCTCCCCGTCCTTGGTGTCCGCCCATTCCACCACTGCGATGCCGTCGGCCAGCTTGAGGGCCGTCTCGATGCTGTCGGCGTAACGGGTTTCCAGACCGGTCTTGGTCACCAGCCGGTCCACGACGATATCGATGTCGTGCTTGAATTTCTTGTCCAGCACCGGGGCGTCTTCGATCGGATAGAAGGCCCCGTCGATCTTCAGCCGCTGGAAGCCGGACTTCTGCCACTCGGCGATTTCCTTGCGGTACTCGCCCTTGCGCCCGCGCACCACCGGGGCCAACAGATAGACCCGCTCCCCCTCCGGCAGGGCGGTGAGCTTGTCCACCATCATGGAGACGGTCTGGCTCTCGATAGGCAGGCCGGTGGCCGGGGAATAGGGGATGCCCACCCGCGCCCACAGCAGGCGCATATAGTCGTGGATCTCGGTCACCGTACCCACGGTGGAGCGCGGATTGCGGCTGGTGGTCTTCTGCTCGATGGAGATGGCGGGGCTGAGCCCCTCGATGAGGTCCACATCGGGCTTGCTCATCAGCTCCAGGAACTGGCGCGCATAGGCCGACAGGGACTCCACATAGCGCCGCTGCCCCTCGGCATAGATGGTGTCGAAGGCCAGCGAGCTCTTGCCTGAGCCCGACAGGCCGGTGATCACCACCAGCTCGCCGCGCGGGATGTCGACGCTGATGTCTTTCAGATTGTGCTCGCGGGCGCCGCGCACGCGGATGAAGTTCAGCTGTTCGGCCATGTTTTCCTGGAACGCTCTCCTCCCGGCGAGGGGGCTCGTCGGGACCGCCTAATGTAGTGACCGGACTCACGGATAACACAGGAACATACTGCGAACAAAGGTCGCGGGGCGAGATCATGCGCAATCCGTGCGCCGCTCGCACGCGCGGGAAGATTAGATGGGCCCGTCGCCATAATCTGTCAGCAGGGTCCTCAGCCACCGTCGATCCCTATGTCACAGGTTACAATCCGGTAATTGGCGCGGCCAAGCTCGCCGCCCTAGGGTCGGCGCCACAATTGATCCGTGGAGCCGCGCATGAGCCTCGACCGTCGCCAGATCCTGATGTCCGCCTCGGCGGCCGGCCTCGCCGCCGCCGTCCCGGGCCTGGCCCAGGCGGCCGCCCATACGGCGAAGACGGCGGGCAAGAGCGCCCATCCCGCGGGCCACGGCGACGCCGCCGCCAAGGCCCTGTTCGACGCCATCAGCGAGGAGAGCCTGGTGAAGGCGCCGGAGTTCGCCACGGCCCTGGGCCTCGACAGCGGCAAGCACGCCGACCTGCGCTCAAAGCTCTCCGACGGCAGCTGGGCGGGCGTCCTGGCCCAGCAGGCCTTTGCCGCCAGCCAGCTCAAGGCTCTGAAGGCTCTGCCGGATGCCGGCCTGAGCCATGAGAGCCGGCTGATCCGCGACAGCGTGGCCTATGCCATGCAGCTGGGGGTGGACGGCGCCCGGTTCCCCTATGGCGACAACACGGTCTCCTCCGCGATGAGCGAGAGCTCGACGCCCTATGTGGTGAGCCAGCAGGGGGGCGCCTATTCCGCGGCGGCCGAGTTCCTGGACAGCCAGCACCGGATGCAGACCAAGGCCGACGCCGAGGCCTATCTGGCCCGCCTGCGGGCCCTGCCGGGCGCCTTCGACGATGAGACCGCGCGGGTCAAGCGGGACGCCGGCCTGGGGGTCATCGCGCCGGATTTCATCCTCTCCAACACGCTTGGCCAGCAGGACGGCATGCTGGCGATCCCCGCCGCCCAGTCCCGCTTCGTCACCTCCCTGGCGGGCCGCGCCAAGGCCAAGGGCATTGATGGCGACTGGGCCGGGCAGGCTACGAAGATCGTCGAGTCCGAGATCTATCCGGCCCTGGCGCGGCAGCGCGATCTGTTGAAGGCCAATGCGGCCAAGGCCGGCCACGACGCCGGGGTCTGGCGGCTGCCGGACGGCGAGGCCTATTACGCCTGGATGCTGCGGGCCGGCACCAACACCACCATGAACGCCGCCGAGGTCCACCAGATGGGTCTCGACCAGAACAAGGCCATCGAGGCGCGCATGGACGGCCTGCTGCGCAAGCAGGGCCTCACCGGCGGCACGGTGGGCGAGCGGATGATCGCCATGGGCAATGATCCGAAATTCCTCTTCCCGGACACCGACGAAGGCCGGGCCCAGGTGGTGGCCTATCTGAACGAGGTGATCGCCGGGGTGCGCCCCAAACTGGCCAGCCAGTTCACCCTCAAGCTGAAGGCCCCGGTGCAGGTGAAGCGGGTGCCAGTGGAGATCCAGGACGGCTCCGGCCTGGGCTACATGAATTCCGGCTCCCTGGATGGGGTGAGGCCCTCGACCTACTATATCAACCTGAAGTCGACGACGAACTGGCCGAAGTTCTCCCTGCCGACCCTGACCTATCACGAGACCATCCCCGGCCACGCCTGGCAGGGCGCCTATCTCACTGAGAGCGGCGGCCAGGTGCCGCTGATCCGCATCCTGTTCGGCGGCTTCAACGCCTATGTGGAGGGCTGGGCCCTCTATGCCGAGCAACTGGGCGACGAGATGGGCATGTACGACACCGACTGGGCCGGCCAGCTGGGCTATCTCCAGGCCCAAAGGTTCCGGGCCATCCGCCTGGTGGTGGACACCGGCCTGCACGCCAAGCGCTGGACCCGCGAACAGGCCATCGACTGGGCCGTGAGCAATTCCGGCCGCACCAAGGCCTCCATGACCAGCGAAATCGACCGCTATGTGGGCACGCCGGGCCAGGCCTGCGGCTACAAGGTGGGCCACACCGAGATCAACCGCCTGCGCGACCATGCCCGCCAGGCCCTGGGCGCCAAGTTCGACATCCGCGGCTTCAACGACACGGTGGTGAAGACCGGCGCCGTGCCGCTCACCGTGCTGGCCAAGGAGATCGACGGCTATGTGGCCCGGGGCGGCGGGGCGTAGCGAGCTGATCCTCCCCCAGCGCGAAGCGCGATTTGGCGGGGTGGCCCGAAGGGCCGGAGGGGGCTCATAAAGCTCTGGGCTTCAACCCCCTCAGCCGGCTTCGCCGACAGCTCCCCCAGAAGGGGAGCACCTCAGTTCATCACCGCCTCGGCATAGGGCGTCAGGTCCATGTCCGGATAGCGCAGGGCGACGTCCGCCAGGGTCTGTGGGTTCCAGTAGTCGCTGCCGGCTGGCGGCCAGCCGAACAGGTCCCGCTGGCGCGGCGACATGCGGCTCAGGGCGGTCTTCATGCCCCGCTGATCGGCCTGGTTTCCCCAGGCCATCTTGTTGTTCCAGCGCCAGCCGCGGGCCTGGAAGTCGATGAGCATGGCGAAGCGGGACCGGTCGGGCGCCAGGAAGTCCGAGCCGCGGTGCAGGACGTCGGTCTTGTAGATCATCAGGCTGCCGGCCGGGGCGGTGGCCGCCACCTCCTTGTCGAACAGCTCCCCGAACGGCAGCAGGTTGGGGATCAGCGGCACGTCGCGGCCATGTTCCTGCGGCACCAGCTTGGTGGGCCCGTCCAGCTCGGTGACGTCGGACAGCAGGACGAAGGTGGTCATCTGGGTGTGGACGCCATCCTTGCGGGGGACCACCAGGGAGTGGTTGCCGAAGTCGCGATGATGGGCCTGGTCGTAATTGATCGCCCCGGCATACTTGGCCCACAGTTCGACCTTGTAGATTTCCAGGTCCCGGGTCTGCAGCAGCCGCTCGGCCGCGTCGGTGAGGTCGGGATAGACCGCCACCTTGTTGAGGTCCCAGAAGCTGAAGGGGAACAGATTCAGCCCGGCGAACTGGCTCTTGGCGAATTGCGGCCAGGCCTCGGGATTGGCGAAATAGTCCTCCGGGGTCGGATAGACCTGGAACATCGCCGCTCGCGCGGCCGCCAGGGTGTCCGCGTCGAGGAACCCTTCCACCACCGCGAAGCCCCGGTCCCAGACCTCCGCCAGCTTCTCGTCGCTTACCTTCATCGCGAGACCTCCGGGCTCAGCGCGTCTGGCCGCCATCCACCGGCAGCACCGCCCCGTGGACAAAGCTGGCCTTGGGGCTCAGCAGGAAGGCTGCGGCCGAGCCGATCTCCTCGGGCCTGCCGAACCGCTTCATGGGCAC
>Ga0265327_10001726_pt1 | contig 25901 bp, 19 predicted proteins | sample 41621metaG_FD_202089 | JGI IMG/M metagenome (GOLD analysis project Ga0265327, IMG submission 202089) | Rhizosphere microbial communities from Carex aquatilis grown in University of Washington, Seatle, WA, United States - 4-16-21 metaG | ecosystem: Host-associated > Plants > Roots > Rhizosphere...
AGGCGCTGGTCCGCAACTCGATGACGCAGGTGTACGGCACCTTCAAGAAGCGCGTCACCGACGGTCGCAAGGACAAGATCAAGGGAGACCTGGAATCCCTCGCCGGCGGCCGTGTCTATGGCGGCACCAAGGCGCTGGAAATCGGCCTGGTTGATGAAATTGGCGGCCTCGCCGAGGCCGTGAACTACGCCGCGAAGGAGGCCAAGCTGGAAATCCCCGAGGCCAGGCTGGTACCTGAGCCGAAGAGCGCCTTCGAAGGCCTCTTTGCCGGCAAGCACAAGAAGGCTGACAAGGATGACGATGAACTCATCCACGCGGCCAGCCAGGCGCCTCCCTCCATCCAGCTCCGCCAGGCCCTGCTCCAGAGTGGAGCCCTCTCGGCCCTGCCCGCTCCAGCCCGGGCCGGCCTGGAGCGCCTGACCTCCCGCATGGACGCCTTCCGCCACACCGAGATCCTGCTTCTCGGCCCGGATCTCCGCATCGACCCGTGAGGTGGGAGGGGGCGCTGGTTGTCCCGTCCGTTCATGGCGAACGGGGCACATCATGGCTGCTTGGGCTTGCCGGGCGGGGCGGAATGCTCCATTTCCCGCGTATGGAATTTCAAGGCGTGCTGTTCGATTTCGACGGGGTCCTCGTCGATACCGAGTGGGCCATCTACGATGCGTGGCACCGCACCTTCCAGACCCACGGCCAGCCGCTGCCGCTTGAGATCTACACCCGCTGCATCGGCTCGGATTTCGAAACATGGTCACCCAAGACCCACCTGGAGGAACTGACCGGCCGGTCCTTCGACTGGCACGATCTGGATGCCCGGCGGCAGGAGGAAATCGTCCGCGACCTCGCGGGCGAGGGGCCGATGGCCGGGGCGGTGGCGCTGTTGGAAGGCTTGATCGCCGGTGGCATACCGCGTGCGGTGGTGTCCAGCTCATCCCATCACTGGGTGGACGGCTGGCTGGAGCGCATCGGCCTCGGCCAGTACTTCGATGCCGTGGTCTGCCGGGGAGACGCGCCGCGAATCAAACCCGCACCTGACCTCTATCTGGAAGGCGCACGCCGCCTCGGACTGGAGCCGGGCACCTGCCTGGTGATCGAGGATTCGCTTAACGGCGTGAAGGCTGCCCGCGCGGCCGGCTGCCCGGTATGGGCAGTGCCGAACCGAGTCACCGCCTGCCTCGACTTCTCGCTGGCAGACGCGGTGTTGCCTGATTTGGCCGCCGTAGCGGCCGCGATCGCTTAGATCCGTGGCTGCTCCAGAACGGCGCAGCCACAACACCTTAGAGTCCTTCTGGATGGCGCATCACGGTGCCACCGGCTGAGCGGGTCTGGGGACGCCAGCGCGGTCCTTCGCCGCGGCCGGCACCGCCGGTATCGAGGCGCAGCCCGGCGATGGTCATGAAAACATGGCCATTCCGTGTATAGATGGTGATCCATTTGCCCTCGCCCTTTTCGCCGTAGTTGAAGTAGTCGTGGGAGGTGTTTACGCCGTTCATCAGGCCGGCGGAGCGGAGCACGTAGGACACGGTGCCAGAGCAATCGTAGCCCCAATCATCGCAGCAGGCATGGCCGCCGCCCCACTTGTAGGGCTTGTTCTGGAGACGGTTGCCCGCCGCCACGGCACGGATCACCGCCTCGGGGGCGTTGCGCGGCGCATAGGCCTTGCCGTCCTGCAACAGGGCGGTTTTGCCCGACTGGAAATGGTAGGACACCGGCTGCTTTGCCTTCACCTGGCTGGAGCAGGAAGGCATCAGCAAGCCGATCGGGAAAAGGAGCAATAGCGGAAGGAATCGCTTCATGGCGGGGTTTGTAGCCATTTTTGTTAATTTTTACAAAATAATTTTGTAACGGGCGGGAAAATGACGAGCGGTTGTTAGCCACCGGAGGGGGCATTGGGCAAGCCTCCGGGTCTAACAGATGGTGCAGGTCCTGCACGTCCGCTGCCTGGGGGATCGCCGGCTTCGGAGTTGATCGAGGGCTCGGTGTGCTACTGCTCTTGGCAGCTCTCCAGCCACGCCACCACCTTCACCAGGGCGCGAGCGCGGTGGCTGAGCTGGTTTTTCACGTCGTCGCCGAGCTCGGAGAAGGTGCTTTCGTGGCCGTTCGGAACGAACAGTGGATCGTAGCCGAAGCCCCCGGTACCGCGCTTTTCGGGAATGATGGAGCCTTCCACGGTGCCGTCGAAATGGGCCAGTTCGTGGCCATTTTCGGCGAGGACCATGGTGCAGCGGAAGCGGGCAGTGCGGTCGCTGAGGGCTGCCATTTCCCGGAGCAGCCGTTCGTTGTTGAGCGGGTGGTTTCCCTCCTCGCCGCCGTAGCTGGACGACCAGACGCCGGGTGCGCCGCCGAGGGCGTCCACTTCCAGCCCGGAGTCGTCAGACAGGACCAGTCCGGGGATCAGGCGGCTGATGCCCTCGGCCTTGAGGCGGGCATTTTCCAGAAAAGTCGTGCCGGTCTCCTCAATCGGCGGAAAATCTGGAAACGCGGTGGCGTCCAGCACTTCGTAGCGATCCCCGAGCATCGAGCGGATTTCCGCGGTCTTGTGAGCATTGCGGGTGGCCAGAATGAGGCGGGGAGGGGTTGCCATGCCCCACCGGCTAGCGCTTGGCGGGGAATTGGCCAAGAAATTTGAAAATTTGAAATAAACCGGCGGTCTGCTACGCCTTATAGCAGATGAAAGCGATCACCTGGCTTGCCTCGTTCTCGGTTGGAGTGGCCGCGCTGTCGGCCTCGGCCTTCGCTGCCTCGCTGGAAGGCTGGTCCCCGGACCTCCAGAAGGCCCTGGAAACCGCGAAGAAGGAGCACAAGTCGGTGCTCGTGGAGTTCACCGGTTCCGACTGGTGCCCGCCGTGCATGCAGATGCGCAAGAACGTCTTCTCCAAGAAGGAATTCGTGTCCAAGGCTTCCGAGAAATTCGTGCTCGTGGAGCTGGATTTCCCCAATGGCGACCCGGCCCTGAAGGAAAAGAACAAGCCGCTGGCCGAAAAATACAAGATCGAGGGCTTTCCCACCGTGATCCTGATGGATCCCGAAGGGAAGGAGTTCACGCGCTTTTTCGCCTCGGAGTATCCGGCTTCGGAAGCCTTCCTGAAGCACCTCGACGAGGCGCTTTCGAAGAAGGATCTGCTGTAAATCTTTCAAGGGACTGCCCTTCATGGCTCCTCGCCCGGGCCTAGTGCCGGGCGAGGTTTTCCGCAAGAAACGAGCGGTCAGTCGCGTTTATCCATTTCCGTAAACCCCCATCAATCCACCAACCAATCATGATCGCACGCATCGTTTCCATGCTCGTCGTTTCGGCGGGCCTCGCCTTGGCCAACACCGGCTGGACCGAAAAATACGAAGACGCCAAGGCCCAGGCCAAAAAGGAGAACAAGGCGATTCTCCTCGATTTCACCGGTTCCGACTGGTGTCCGTGGTGCATCAAGCTGACCAAGGAGGTCTTCGACAAGCCCGAGTTCAAGACGTGGGCCAAGGACAACCTGGTGCTGGTCGAGCTCGATTTCCCCCATGAAAAGCGCCAGAGCCACTTGATCAAGACGCAGAACGAAAAACTGCAGAAGGAATTCAGCATCACCGGCTTCCCGACCGTCCTGATCGTGGATGCCGATGGCAAGCTGATCGGCAAGACCGGCTATCAGGCCGGTGGCCCGGCTCCCTACATCGAGCATTTGAAGGGCATCCTCGCCAAGAAGAAGGCCTGAGAGGTTGAAGCACTAAATCTAAAATTCAAAATCCCAAACGGGGAACCGATTGTGGAGCGCGATGGCCATTCGCAGCTCCCCTCTTCGTTCTTCGTTTGGGATTTTTGATTTGATGCCTAGTGCTTTCGCCTTCGCGGGGTTTTGCTTTTCAAGGCCAAGGGCTTCCGCCAGAGTCCGCCCCCTTTTCCTGTCCCCAGACGACCATGTCCGACCGCCGCAAACCGTTTCCTTTCGACATATTCGAACCCCAGTGGCAGGCCCGCTGGGATGCGGAGAAGACATTCCGCACGCCGAACCCCGGCGAGCCGGACTTCGACGCCACGAAGCCGAAGTTCTACGTGCTCGACATGTTTCCCTATCCCTCCGGCTCCGGCCTGCACGTGGGACACCCGGAAGGCTACACCGCCACCGACATCATCGGCCGCGCGAAGCGCCGCCAGGGCTTCAACGTCCTGCACCCGATGGGCTGGGATTCCTTCGGTCTGCCTGCGGAACAGTATGCGATCAAGACCGGCCAGCATCCGGCGATCACCACCAAGGCGAACATCGCCACCTTCAAGCGGCAGTTGAAGTCGCTCGGCTTCGGCTACGACTGGGACCGCGAGATCGCCACGACCGACCCGGAGTACGTCCGCTGGACGCAGTGGATCTTCCTGCAACTTTATTCCTCGTACTACAATGAGGAGGCCGGTCAGGCCCGTCCGGTGGCGGAGCTTGAGGCCAAAGGCTGGACCCGCGATCAGATCGATGCGGTCCGCCTGGCCTTCGTGCACGAGGCACCGGTCAACTGGTCGCCGGACCTGGGCACGGTGCTGGCGAATGAAGAGGTGGAGGAATGGCGCTCGAAGGGCCACACCGTGGAACGCCGTCCGCTGCGCCAGTGGATGCTGCGGATCACCAAGTATGCCCAGCGTCTGATCGATGAACTGGAACCGCTCGATTGGCCGGAAGGCATCAAGCTGTTGCAGAAGAACTGGATCGGCCGCAGCGAGGGCGCGGAAGTCGATTTCCAACTCGGCGGCCACACGATCACCGTGTTCACCACGCGCCCGGACACCCTGTTCGGAGCCACCTACATGGTGCTGGCTCCCGAGCACGCCTATGTTTCCGAAATCACCACGCCCGAGCAGAAGGAAGCGGTGGACGCTTACATCGCCGCTTGCGCCTCCAAGTCCGACCTGGAACGCGGCGACCTGAACAAGGACAAGTCCGGTGTATTCACCGGCGCGTATGCCACCAACCCGGTGAACGGAGAGCAGATCCCGGTGTGGATCGCCGACTATGTGATGATGGGCTACGGCACCGGCGCGATCATGGCCGTGCCTGCGCATGACGAGCGGGATTTTGAATTCGCGAAGAAGTTCGACCTGCCGATCGTGCAGGTGGTGCAGCCACCGGGTGACACGGATTGGCAGGGCTATACCGACCCTGGCATGGCGGTGAACTCCGGCTTCCTCGATGGCCTGCCCACCGCCGAGGCCAAAGCGAAGATGATCGATTGGCTGGAGTCGGGCTCGAAAGGCAAGCGCCGCATTCAGTTCAAGCTGCGCGACTGGCTCTTCTCCCGCCAGCGCTACTGGGGCGAGCCCTTCCCGCTGACGTGGAAGGACGGCCACCATCATGCCGTGCCGGACGCCGAGTTGCCACTGCTGGCTCCGCCGCTGGAAGACTACACCCCGACCGGTTCGCCCGAGCCGCTGCTCAGCAAGGCCCGCGAATGGGTGGAGCTGCCAGACGGTTCGATCCGTGAGACCAACACCATGCCGCAATGGGCCGGCTCGTGCTGGTACTACCTGCGCTACTGCGATCCTCGTAATTCAAACCGCTTCATTTCAAACGAAGCCGAATCCTACTGGAGCAATCACGGCTCCGGCGGCATGGTGGACCTCTACGTGGGTGGCACCGAGCACGCGGTGCTGCACCTGCTCTACGCACGGTTCTGGCACAAAGTCCTCTTCGACCTCGGTCACGTGACCACCAACGAGCCGTTCCAGAAGCTGGTCAACCAGGGCCTGATCCTGGGTGAAATGGAGTTCGCCACCTTCCGCTCGACGGCTGGCGCTCTGGTTTCATTCCAGTACGTCGGCGAACAGGATGGGTCTTTCTACATGGAGACCACCCGCGAGAGTCTGGAGAAGATCACCCTGAAGCCGGATCAAGTCGACAAAGTCGGCGAACACTTCGCGTTGCTCGATGACCCGTCCATCCGTGTCCGTGCGAAGGCCGAGAAAATGTCCAAGTCCCGCGGCAATGTGGTGAATCCCGATGACGTCGTCTCCGAATACGGCGCGGATGCCCTGCGCCTGTATGAAATGTTCATGGGCCCGCTGGAACAGGTGAAACCCTGGAGCATGAAGGGTGTGGAAGGTGTGTCGCGTTTCCTCGCCCGCGTCTGGCGCGTCGCCTTCGTGCAGGATGATGATGGCAATTCGAGCATCTCGCCGAAGATCCAGGACGTGCCCTGCACCGACAAGGCCCTGCTCAAGGTCGTTCACGAAACGATCAGGAAGGTCACCGAGGACATCGAGAAGCTTTCGTTCAACACCGCCATCTCGCAGATGATGATTTGCACGAATGCCTTCACGCAGGCGGAAGTGGTGCCGTTGAAGGAATTCACGCTGCTGCTGGACATGCTCAATCCCTTCGCTCCGCATTTGAGCGAGGAGATCAACACCCGCCTCGGCGGCACCAAGCAGCTCAGCGAAAGCACCTGGCCGTCCTATGATGAAGCCGCCCTCGTCACCAACGAGGTCGAGGTGGTGGTGCAGGTCAATGGCAAGCTGCGCGACAAGATCACCGTCGCCCGCGATGCCGCCCAGGCGGATGTGGAAGCCCTCGCCCTCGCCAGCGGGCGGGTGAAGGAACACACCGAGGGCAAGACCGTCCGCAAGATCATCTACGTGCCGGGCAAACTCGTCAGCATCGTGGCGAATTGAGAGGCTCATGAATGACCTTCCCCCTAGCATGGCCTCCGATTCCTCCCTGAGGGATTGGCTGGCTGGCGGCGGATGGGTCCGGCATTTCGGGAAAGCCGTAGTGGGCCGGGCGGCGGACTACGCCAATCCTAGTACCATCCGCGACCTGGAGTGGGACAGCGAGGACACGCCCGGGCATCACGTGATCGACGCCCTCGTCTCGGGCAGCGCCCGTTCGCCCTATCACACCTCGGTGTTCCTCACGGCTTCGAATGGAGAGTGGGATGTCGATGTCGATTGCACGTGCCCGATGGGCTTTGGCTGCAAGCATGGAGCGGCGGTGATGTTATATCTGCAGCAGCTCACCGGCAGCGGCCCGCCTGCCAAACCCGTGCGACCCAAGACGCCTGCCGCAGCGCCGCCGGACCCACTTCTCCTCTCGTGGTTGCGTGAGATTGCGGCGGCGGTGCGAACCGAGCCGGTGAAGGCAAAACCTGATGCTCCCAATCCCAAGTTCCTGGCTTACTGCATTGAACGTCCCGCTCCGCCGGCCTCTCCGAATCTTCGTTTCGTGCTGCGGGTGGGCACCCGCAAGAAGGATGGCACCGTCAGCATTCCATACTCCACCGCCACCGCAGACCCCGGCAATCCGCCGAAGTACATGGTGCGGGAGGATGTCATGCTGGCGACGTTTTTCCGCCAGCGTCAGAATTACTCGAACTGGGGTGACGTGCGGATTCAGGGACCGCGCTGGGATGATCTGCTCGACGGAGCCTTGGCCACCGGCCGGGTCTATTATGGCGAGGAGCTCCGCTATGGAAACGTCCTTGGCTATCGGCCGGTCACAGAGGGGCCACCTGAAGCCGTGGAGGCCGTGTGGGACACCCTGCCGAATGGCAGCGTGAAGCCGGTCCTGCGGGGCATCCGCGCCGACCTCATTGTCCTGCCGACAGTGCCGGCCCGCTACATTGACCCGGTGAACGGCGTGCTTGGTCTGGCGGAGAGCTCGCTTCCGCCCGCGATCCTCGCGGCGTGGGAAAAGGGCCCGGTAGTGAAGCCGGCTCACATCGCCGAACTGACGAATCAATTCGCCACCGTTTCCAGCATCGCGCTGCCGATGCCGGTGAGTGTCGAAATCGAGACCCGCCAGGCGCAGCCGCCCACGCCCATCCTGCGGGTGCGGAAGTGGCTGTCTCCTTATGATTGGAGCCGGACCGAATCGCTGATCGGCGAACTCGCCTTCCAATATGGAGACAGCCCCCGCCTCCATCCGCTTTCCTCCAGCGCCCCCCGCGAACATAGCGCGATGGTGAATGGGAAGCGCATTGTCTGGCCTCGCGATTTCAAGGCGGAGCGCGCGGCGGAGGCCTTGCTGAAGAGCCATGGCCTCAGATCGCTTTCGGAGGTCGCCCCGCAGAATGCCCTCGACACCGCTTCCCGCCACGCCGTGATTCCCGAGCATCCCGGGCCGATGTCGGCGATCACGTGGCTGACCCTGCTGGAAAGCCCGGGCTTTGAATCGCTGCGCGACGCCGGGTGGATCATCGAGACCGATCCCAAGGCCGGCCTCACCACGCGGGAGGCCACCGAATTCGTGCCCGCCATCGAGGCCGATCCCGACCATGGCATCGACTGGTTCCGCTTCGACATCGCCTATGAAATCGAGGGCCGGCGCTTCAGCCTCATCCCTCTCATCGCCCAGGCGATCGCGATGAACCTGCCGCCCGCCGATTCGCCGGATCTGCCGGAGTTCATCGCCCTGCCGTGCGAGAATCCGGAAGACGGCTTCGTCCGCTTCCCGGCCAGGAGGCTGATGGAGATCGTTGATCAGGTCCGGCACCTTTTCCACGGCAGGACTGCGGGCGATGCATTCCAGCTCGACCGCCTGGCTGCGGCCAATGTGGCCGCCGCTCTGGCGATCGACAGTTCCGAGACCACGCGGTCCCTGGCTCGCCTCGGCAAAAGCCTGCGTGACATTCATGAGCTACCGGAGGCGACCATCCCCGATGGCGTGCGCGCCGAGTTGCGGCCCTACCAGCAGTTGGGGTTCCGCTGGCTCCAGTTCCTCGCCTCTCACGGCCTCCACGGGATCCTGGCCGACGACATGGGGCTGGGCAAAACATTGCAGACACTGGCCCACCTCGCCGCGGAAACGGCGAAGTCTCCCGGCAGGCCCTCGCTGGTGATCGCGCCGACCTCCGTGGTGCCGAACTGGGCGGCCGAGGCGGCCCGCTTCGTGCCGGATCTGAAGGTGGTGGTGCTGCATGGTTCCGAGCGCAAGTCCCTCTTCGATCTGGTGGCGGGTGCCGACCTCGTGGTCACTTCGTATCCTCTGCTTACCCGCGATCATGAGACGCTTGCAGCCCAGGAGTGGCATGTGCTGGTGCTCGATGAGGCGCAATACATCAAGAACCCGAAAGCCATCGCCACCCAATGCGCGTGCAAGCTCACGGCCGCGCATCGGCTCTGTCTCTCCGGCACACCGATGGAAAATCATCTCGGCGAATTCTGGAGCCTGATGCGGTTCCTGATGCCGGGATTCCTCGGCGACGAAAAGTCCTTCAACAGCACACTTCGCAAGCCGATTGAGCGCGACCGTTCGCGTGACGCCCAACTCGCCCTGAACCGTCGCGTTTCCCCGCTGGTGCTGCGCCGAACCAAGGACGAGGTCGCGAACGAACTCCCCGCCAAGACCGAGATCATCCACCACGTCGACCTTGGCCGGAAGCAGGCCGACCTTTACGAATCCGTGCGCGCCTCGATGGATGCGCGCGTGCGCGAGGCCATCGCCGCCCAGGGGCTGGCCAAGTCCCACATCATCGTGCTCGATGCCCTGCTGAAGCTCCGCCAGATCTGCTGCCATCCGGTGCTGCTCAAGAGCGAGGCCGCGAAAAAAGTTCAGGAGTCCGCGAAGTTCGACTACCTCGTGACCGAGTTGCTGCCCACGCTGTTGGAGGAGGGCCGGCGCATCCTGTTGTTCTCCCAATTCACCTCGATGCTCTCCCTGATCGAGGCGCATCTCGCGAAGGAAGACATACCGTTCCTCAAGCTCACCGGCCAGACCAAGGAACGCGGGAAACTGGTGGAGACTTTTCAAGCTGGCGAGGTGCCGGTGTTCCTGATCTCGCTGAAGGCTGGCGGCACTGGCCTGAATCTCACCGCCGCCGATACCGTCATTCACTACGATCCCTGGTGGAATCCCGCCGCCGAGAACCAGGCCACCGACCGCGCCCACCGCATCGGCCAGACCAAGCCGGTCTTCGTGCACAAGCTGGTCTGCCGCGGCACCATCGAGGACCGCATTCTGGAACTTCAGAAGCACAAGGCCGCACTGGTCGAGGCACTGCTGTCCGAAGAGACAACGGCCCTGAAAATCGATGCCGAAACGCTGGGCCATCTGCTGGCACCGTTGGAGTGAGAGCAAAAGCCCACGGAGGAAGGCAGGATAGGGGTATTCGGCTACGATGGCTGGCGAACGGCTCGGCTACCGCAACATGAAAAAAGCGGCGCTGCTTTCGCAACGCCGCTTCTTGTCTGAGGAGCCGAACTTACCCGGGAAAGAGTTCACACGCCCAGAGCACGGCGGGTGCGCCAGTCGAGGTAGCCGCTTGCGGGCAGATAGTGGTCTTGCTGGAAGCGGATGAGGGCGCGTTGCGAGCCGTAGCCGAAGGATCCGTCGATGGGGCCGTAGTAGTAGCCGAGATGGCGCAAGCGGAGCTGGGCCTGGGCTTCCACGCTCACCACGGGAGCGCAATAGTCACGGTGCACGTAGGAAGGGACCACCACGATACTGGGAGCATAGTAGCGGGGAGAGCGGTATCCGGAATCACGATAGCCGGAGTCACGGTAGCCACCTTCGTAGTGGCGGCGGGAGGCGTCGCGGTCGTGGCCTCGGTCCCGGTCGCCATGGCGGTCATCGCGGCGATCGGACCAGTCGGCGTTGGCGGCGCAAAGGGAAGCGGCCAGGACCGCTCCGAGCATGAGAGTCGTTTTCATTACACCATGTGAAACGCAGGAGGGCTTCCGCTTATTCATGCGGTCTGGAAACTATTTTTGGACCGGCGTGCTGCCTCCGCGTATTCCGCCTGACCTTTGGCTCGACTCCCGGCTCCGGGCTTGCATCCTTTCCGCCCATTGCCAGCCGACGCCGATCTCCACAATTTTCTCGAAAACGCCCTCTGGGAGGAGCGTTTCGATGACGAACACCTGACCGCTGCCCAGAAGCTGAAAAGCAAGGTGCGCGAGCTGGGCGGGGAAGACGTGGACGTAGACAATTTCACCATCCGTGCCGAGGTCGCAGGCGAACGCTGCGAGGCCATGTTCTGGATGGCCGGAGACGAATGGGACTTCGAGACGAATTGCTCCTGCGATCTGGGCGGCTTCTGTCCGCACGCCGCGGCCATGCTCACCGAGACCGCGAAACCGAAGAACCTTTCTCGCGTGCTGGAGGGGGCCACCGTTCGCACGAAACAAGCGCCTGAACTCGCCACCGCCCGCTCGCTGGACCTCGCGCCGGAAGACGTGCCGCACCTGGAGATGACGCCGTCATTCCACCTTGCGATCGTGCGCGAGCCCACTGACTCGAAAGTGATCCGCCTGCTGCTGCAGGCTCTCAAAATCCCCGACCAGGGCGATTGGGTGGTGGCGCGGCCGTATGCGATCTACGGTGAACATCGTATTCCCATCGGCGGGGCTCCCGGCACGCGCGAATACCGCGTGGAAACGAAGACCGGTCCGCTGGTCATCCGGCGGGACGTGGCGGCGGAATACAATGCCGTGCAGTCTCTGAACCAGATCGGCCTCGGCAGCCTCGCCGGGCATGCGGAGTTCCGCTTCCTGCTTTCCCTGGCGGGGAAAAAGGGCGTCACCCACGAGGCCGGGCTGTGGTTTCCATCGCCCGTGCACGGACCGGTGGCGGAGTTCTGGCCATGGCTGCGGTCACGCGGGCGCGAGGTACTCGCTGCCTCCGGCTGGACCTTCGAAGTCGCGCAGGATGTGGGTTACGACGTGATCGATCTCGATCCGGAAAACTGGGTCTTCTCCCTCACCGACGATTCCACCGGCTGGTTCCACCTTTCCGTCGGCATCGACATCGCCGGCAAGTCGATCGACCTGCTCCCGATCCTTGCCGATCTCCTCGACAAGGGCGCGCTGGAGGAATCGCTGGAATTCCCCGCCGATGGCCACTTTCTCCATTACCTGCCGGACGGCACCGCGCTGCGCCTGCCCACCGCACGGGTCCGGAAGATCTTGAAGCACTTTGCCGCCCTCATCGATCCGCGTCGGTTCAAGGGCGGAAAGATGCCGCTGCACCCGCTGGATGCCGCCGCGCTGGGACTGGCCGAGTTCGGCATCGAGCCGCCACCGCGGCTGGCCGAGCTTGCGGAGAAGCTCAGTGGTTTCGAAGGCATCAATCCCGAGCCCGCGCCCGAAGGCCTCCGCGCCGAGCTCCGGCCCTATCAGCTCTCCGGTTTCCGCTGGATGCAGTTCCTCGCCCGTCACGAGCTCCATGGCATCCTGGCCGATGACATGGGGCTGGGCAAAACCCTCCAGACCATCGCCCACATCCTCGCGGAAAAAACCAGCGGCCGCAACGCGAAGCGGCCCACCCTCGTCATCGCCCCCACCAGTGTGGTGCCGAACTGGCGTGCCGAGATCATGAAGTTCGCGCCCGGCCTCCACATCCTCGTGCTCGACGGGCCGGAGCGGAAAAAATACTTCCGCTCGATCCCCTATGCGGACGTGGTGATCACCTCCTTCGCCCTGCTCCAGCGCGACATCGAAAAGCTCGCCGAGGCCCCCTTCCACCTCGCCGTGCTCGACGAGGCGCAGAACATCAAGAACCCCTCCGCCAAGGTGGCGCAGGCCGCGTGCAAGCTCAATGCCCGCCACCGCCTCTGCCTCTCCGGCACGCCGGTGGAGAACCATCTCGGCGAGCTCTGGAGCCTGCTGCGTTTTCTCATGCCCGGCTTCCTCGGCAGCCAGGAGGATTTCAACCGCCGCTTCCGCACGCCCATCGAGCGCAATGGCGACCAGGAACGCCAGACCGCGCTCAACAAGCGGGTGGCCCCGCTCATTCTCCGCCGCACCAAGGACCAGGTGGCCAAGGAACTGCCGCCGAAAACCGAGCTCATCCACATGGTGGAGCTCACCAGCGGCCAGAAGGACCTTTACGAAACCATCCGCGCCGCCATGGACAAGCGCGTGCGCCAGGCTATCGCCGCCCGCGGCTTCGACAAGTCCCAGATGGTGTTCCTGGAGGCCCTGATGAAGCTGCGCCAGATCTGCTGTGATCCGCGCCTGCTCAAGCTCGAAGGGGAATCGAAGCTGGAAGCCGACCTCGCCGGCTCCGGCAAGCTCGACTACCTCTTCGAGCTCGTCGAGACCCTCGTCGAGGAAGGCCGCCGCACCCTGCTGTTCTCGCAGTTCACCTCCATGCTCCAGATCATCGAAGACGGGCTGAAACTACGGAAAATCTCGTACTTGAAGCTCACCGGCGCTTCGAAGAACCGCGGCGATCTGGTGAAGGAATTCCAGGATGGCACCGCCTCCGTGTTCCTGATCTCGCTCAAAGCCGGCGGCACCGGCCTCAACCTGGTGGCTGCCGACACCGTCATCCACTACGATCCCTGGTGGAATCCTGCTGCCGAGGCACAGGCCACCGACCGCGCCTACCGCATCGGCCAGGACAAGCCGGTCTTCGTCCACAAGTTGCTCTGCCAGGGCACCGTGGAAGAGCGCATCCACCGCCTTCAGCAACAGAAATCCCAGCTTGCCAATGCCCTGCTGGCGGATGCGGACATCTCCACCCGCCTCGACTCGAATACGCTGGGTGCCCTGCTGGCCCCCATGGAGTAGGAAGAAAACGGGCGGCCTCCGTGCCTAGAAGTGCCGCTTTGCGCTCCCGGGCCGGAATTACTGGCCGGCGACGGGAGTGGCCGGGGCCGCAGGCACGGCGGGAGCTCCCTCCTTGGGTGCGGTCGAGGCGTCTCCGCCCTTGCCTCCGATGAGCTTGCCGATCATGCCGAACTTGCCCTTGAGGGCGCGGTTGCGGTCGCCGGTGGTTTTGCCTTCGCCACCCATGAACTGCTTCATCTCGTTGTCCATGTCCGGATCGTCATCCTTGCTGTAGGCGTCCGGATTCACGCCCATGGCGCGGGTGGCTTCATCGATCTGGCCGCCGTGGGCCTTGATCTTTTCGAGAGACTTGTCGTACTGCTTGGTGCCACCGGCGATCAGCTTGGCATCTCCCACGGTCTGGCGCAGGGCCGGGATCAGCGAGGCGACCTGCGCCTGGGCCCACGGCGACTTGGAGTACCAGACACCAGTGGCGGCGAGACAGGCGAGCACGAGGACGTTCACCGTGCGGCGCTGGCGCTTGAGTTTCCCCTTCATGCGGGCTTCCTGCTCATCGAGGAGGGCGCGCAGTTCCGGATCTTCGGTATCCTTGTAGACGGGGGCAGCCGTTGCGGCCGGGGCGGCGACAAAGGTGGCCGGCGCAGCAGAGACGGGCAGCGACGTCATGGCAGCCGGTGCGGCTGCGGCTGTGGCAGAGACTGCGGTGAAGGCGGCAAACGTTCCCTGCGCCTGAACTGGAGCCTGCTGGACCTGACCATAGCCCGGTACCTGTCCGTAGACGGGAGCCTGCACCTGCGCCTGGGGCTGTGCCTGACCGTAGGCCGGAACCGTCTGCTGGGGCGGCAGTTCATACGTGGGCATGAACGTGGCCGGCTTTGGCGGCACGGTAGTGGGCGGGCCGGAGCGAAGGGCGGCCTGGGCCAGTTGGGCGATTTTTTCCTGAGTGGTCATAGCGTTAAGGGGCGCAGGGGATTGGTCGAAAAATCCTTAAGACAATGTCACTATCCAGGAAATCGGAGCAAATTTCAATGACATACGTATTACGTAATCGCGGGGGACAGCCCTGGCGGCGGTGATGTTCTAACCGGAAACTTCATATCGCTTCCCGGTTGCGCAGCCCCCGGCCTCGCACCAAACCTTACCTCATGGACATCAAATCGCCCGCGCTGCTGAAATTGAAAGGAGCTCTCTTCGCCTTTCTCGGTCTGCTCTCGGGAGGCCTCCTGCTGGCACCGGTGTTCTCGTGGCAGGCCCTGGGGCTTCTCCTCATCTGTATCTGGGCTTGTTGCCGGACGTATTACTTCTGCTTTTACGTGTTGCACCACTATGTGGATCCCTCGTTCCGGTATGCCGGGCTGATCGATCTGGCGAAGCGCCTGTGGGAGCCCGGCAAGCCACCGCATGAGTGATGACGGGGTCGTGGCCTGGCGTTCCCTCCACCCCGACCGTGGAATGGGGTGGGAGCGTTGGCGACTCGATTGCCAGCGGAGCTGGATTTTTGCATGGCGGACGGAGGCAATTCATTCCAATCCTTTAGGGATCGGCCGGCACGTTTGCCGATCTTGGCACGGAATGGCGGCGACGATCGCCTCAAGCATCGATCGAATCGACCCGCACAGGCCAGCGTCCGCGGCAATCTCATCGCGGGTGGTGCGCATGCTCGGCAAGGGTATCCGTGACGACGCTTCCGGCACCACCCGCGCATCCATCGTGGTCAGGATTTCCACCAGCGCTTCATGGGCGTGGCGGGACGATGGCGAGGTATTCGGAACTGCGACCGGCTTTTCTGAAAATTCGCCGCTGGCCACCACCCAATCGAGGGCGTTCTTGAGGCCACCCGTGATGCCATGGGCATACTCGGGGCTGGCGGTGATCACCGCATCCGCCGCCGCCAGAGCCTCTCGAAACCGGAGGACCGCAGTCGGCGCTGGCTCCGGCTGATCAGGCCGGAACAGCGGAAGGGTGCCGATCATTTCACAAATGGAGAGTGTCACTCCAGCAGGCACCAATGTGGCAGCGACTTCAAGAAGGGCGCGATTGGACGAGTTGGCGCGCAGGCTGCCGCAGATGCCGAGAAGAATGACAGGCTTCATATCCGGAAGTCACGCCCCGAGGCTGGAACGACCTGAGATGATCTACAGGGCCGGATTCCCCCGCACAAGGGCCATCCTCTTCCCCTGCTTGCTCGAATTCGCGAATGTTTTAAGTTCTGTAACGAATGAATTGGCCACGTGCAGATGACTCTGCCAGATTCACCTCAGTTTGGCTGAATGGAACTCTCGTTGAACATTTTAGCGTGTAGCGGACCTGGAGCTGGGCAGGCCATCGCGCGGAATATCGCCCTCGGATACTATTTCGCTGCCGCCACGGGGATCATCGTAATTTGGCTTTTCCGCCTTCGCTCCCGAACTGGCAGGGATCGGCCCGCGTACTGGGGCGTAGCGCTTTTTGTTCTTCATCCAGCGTGGACAATCAGCGCGATTCGAGGCGACTGCGGTTCAGCCAAGGTGACGCTATCGTGCGTTGTAATTCTGATCGTGACCGCAGTCCTGGTCCTTCAGTTGCTGGCTTTTCGTCGCTACAAAAAGTTGCCTGACGAGTCGATGCCCCCCCGCTAGCGGGGTTGTCAGCTATTGAACGTTCTGCCGAGAAATCGTGAGGCCTATACCAAAGAGCATGAAGTCAGAGTTGGCCGAATGGAACGGCGGCAACGGGATTGACCTCGAATCCTGGATCTCCTGCTCAGGATCGTATCGGCTGGCGGTTGGCTATGCGGAGTACTTCTGGCCGGAGTTCGAAGTTGTCGAGGGCTACATTGTCCGCGTCGGCACCACGGGTGCGGCAATCAGGCAGTGGGAAGAAAATGGATGCTCTGATCGTCGAGCGATTGAAGCGACAATCAATCACATGCATCTGATCGACATCAATTACCAGGATCATGAGAACCTATCCGAAGACCTCCTCACGAGACTGGGAACTGTGCTGACAGAAATTTACAAGGCCAAGCTCCACTGGCAGTTTCCTGATCGCCCTTGCTCGGTCTCGTTTTCCCTCCCAGAGGACCGACAGCAGTTCGATGGGTATGAGATCACGTTCTGGCAAAAGGCCCACGAACGACAACACGGAGAGCCAGAATAAGCCGTCGCGCCGAACCGTTCATTACCGCCCTCCACCTCCTCCGTTCGCGGCGCGGAGGACTCAAACGCCCTCACTGGTTGTGGGAGCGCAGTCTGGTAACGCGCTTCGTTCGGGACGGGTCCCAGGTGTTCTCCTGACTCCTCCCAAATGGTCAAACCGTTGATTACCAGCGATGTTCGGTTTTGGTTGTCATCCTGCATTTGCCTGACAAAGCCCATTTTTTCGGCACGACCGTATACGAGACCGGAAAAATCGCGGCCGTTGTTGAGGCTCGGGACAGGCAACTTTCAGGACCACAGGATCAAGTTGCCTCTCTCGCTGCTTCTTCCACCTCGCAAGTGCCATTCTTCTTCCATCGTCGTTCGTCATCAGGTAAAGACACCCACAAGCATTCTTGCCTCCCTTGGCAAGGGTTGCTCAATAACACTGTTGTGCAGAAAACAATATGCGAATTTCGACACCCGTAATTTTCGCGGCAGTTTTCTGGTCAGGTTTAGCGTTAGGGCAAGATCCCCCGAGGATCGCCGGGAGTCCACCACTCGACACTGTATCTAAAGAACATGGTGACCAAACACAGAAAGAGCCAAAACGTGACGCCAAGAACTTGACGGATAGCGCCCATCTCGCACCTGCAAGCGGCATCAGTGACCCGACCAGCCCGACCAAAGAACCAAATGCTGCCGACAGTCGCGCTCAAGAATTGGAATACAGGAATGTAGTAGCCCAAGAAACGATAGCCGCTGCCTCCAGAGGCATGTATCGAGTTTCTGGTTTCCAGATCATCCTTAGTATTGCTGGCGTGCTTTTCATATGGAAAGGATACAAGGCGACTCTCGGAACTCTCGATGAGGCGAAGAAGTCCACCACAGCGGCGCAAGACGCCGCCAAATCCGCAGGCGAGAGTATTGATGTAAGTCGAGCCATTGCGGATGCACAGGCTCGCCCATGGATTTCTGTAGAGTGTCGTCTCACTGAGGGATTTCATCGCGCAACTACTCACCTGGGGATTGATGGCTTCTACCTCAACATCCGAGCTTTCGCGAAGAATCACGGAAGCAGCCCCGCTACCAATGTGATTTTTCGTGCGGAGACAGGGATTCCGACTGCTGAAAGCGGGGATTTGATGACCAAGTTCTGTGACCGGTTCCGAGATATTCCGGATCAGACTCTCGAAGCCATATTTCCAGGCGAGACTAAGGAGTTTTCACACGTCGTATTTCTTCCGATCCCAGATATTCTTGCATACCTCGAAACAGTCCAATATAAAGGAATCTGTCCCGTGGTTTATGGGCTTATTCATTACAAGTCGCACCATACGTCGGGCATTCGCCAGACCAGGTTCCATTACGGATTGTCCGAGATCAGGGATGGAGGTTGTTTCGTTTTCCCTCCCGATGTGGATAACTGGCCCCAAAAGAATATCGCATTGACTGGGCCCCCTAGGATTGCCGCAGACTGATTCTACTACCAAAACAAAGAGGATAAAGAATGCACAACAAGCTGTGGCTGGACAACCGATCGCTTCCGACCTGCGGCACCAAAGCCCAATGCTGGAGCTAAGGGAGGCAAGCCTTCGCTGGCATTTCGTCGTCCGGTTCGGGCGGATCTGTTCGCCCGAGAATTTACCGAGAAGTTACAAGGCGATTTCGTATACGAGGTTATCGTCCCATTATGAACTTGCTGGCGGTCATCTTAGTCGGGCTCTCGTCGCCGCTTTTTGCTGAATCAGAAGCCGCTACGGCTTCTTTGAAGCGGTTTGCGGAGCTTGAGAAGCAATCAGAGTCGATCACGAAGGAGTCCTCGGAGAAGGAGGGGCTTCAATTCTTGGTGAGCCGCAAAGCAAAGGAAACGGAGGCTGGAGTCATTTCGAGACGAAGGTGTGGTATTATTTGAACTATACCGATGAATCGCTGCATCGGAGTTTCTCAGTCTCGTTCGATCCGAAAGACGGATGCTCGGTTTCGGCGGTGGGGATTTCGCGGGCGGAGGTGGAGAAATTGCCTCTGCATGTTTTAACGGGTAAGGTTGTCCGACTCTATCGGAACTACCCCAACATGGGAGACAATGGAATTCTCTGTGACGTGCAATTCAACCGCGATGGCCGAGACTGCTTAATTGGCGTGGCGGTCGCGACATTGGATCGCGTGAAGGGTATTCCCAAAATCGGTGCGGGGGTTCGTGTGGCACATCACGGCCCGGAGGTGGATTACATTTTTGTGGGATCCCGGTCTCTCTATTTGGAGTCGATGATTTTCACGGACAATGGCAAACAAGCCGCGCCACCCGACGGCGACAGACCCTCAAAATGAATTCGAGCGTCCACCCGCCGAGGATGCACTCTAACTTTCGGCGGGTTCCTCATGGTCCCATTCACGTCATTCCTCAGCACATTAAAGATGGCTTCGGATTGCGGCGCTTCGGGAGTTCCCTGGATCGAGCGCGGTTGGATGCGGTTGCCGCAAAAATCCGTGGTGGCATGGATATCACCGACATTCACAGCTCTTGAGCCCTTTTCTTGCACCTCGTCGAGATTTCATGGCAGAAGACCGGGTGATCTCTGCCATCAGCGGGCCGCCCGCCGGCAGGCGGGACAATAATTTTTCCTTGCCCCGCTTGCCCTCACGGCTTACCAAGCGCTCCGCGCAACCCTCAGGGGTTGTGTTTGCTCCATTGGATTCGGGGCGTAGCGCAGTCTGGTAGCGCGCTTCGTTCGGGACGAAGAGGCCGTGGGTTCGAATCCCGCCGCCCCGACCATGGTTCGAAGACCTTCCCACGCCGGGAAGGTTTTTTCGTTTGGGAGCATCCATCCTTCTAAAACGCAAGGGGCGGCGGGATGAGAACTGTCGAGCGCAGCGAGATGTTTGAACGCGGCTGCAGCGTTGGCTGCTATTCCTGGTCACGCAAAGCGTGCAAATTGGCGTGGAGGCGCAGCCTCAATGCGGCGGGAGCTTCGCGACCTTTCAAATCTCCGGCTTGACGCTGACTGGCATGGCCGAAGGCAATCCCGCCGCCGGGGGCCCATGGCGTTGCTCCCAGCAGCCCCAACCGTTGGGCCGGAAGAATGAATGCCACGGCGAAGTTGGGAGACGACAAAGCCAACGAGGCCAAGCTGGGACTGCGGAATTCACCAATGGCGGGTAGCCGACGGCATCTTCTCCCCGAATTTTCCGCCGTCAACTCCACCCTCGAAGGCCGGACTAAAGTCCGCGGTCCCAGTGGAAGAGACGCCCTGCAAAGCGCCACCTTCTGAATGAGGGGAACCATGAAGTGACAATCCCACAGGTCCCTATCACCCGATCAACTCCTTCACCACCTTGGTGCCGGGCTTGGTGATGTTCGTGAGGCGCTGGTTGGCTCCCTGGAAGGGGTAGGTCAGCTTTTCGTGATCGAAACCGAGGAGCTGCAGGACGGTTGCGTGCAGGTCGTGGACGGTGACCTTGTTCTTCACCGGCTCGTAGCCGATGGGATCGGTCTCGCCGTAAGAGAGGCCGCCCTTCACGCCGCCGCCAGCCATCCACATGGTGAAGGCGCTGGGGTGGTGGTCGCGGCCGACGGAGGCCATCTGCACACCACCGCGGTTCTCGCGCATGGGCGTGCGGCCGAATTCGCCGCCCCAGATGATGAGGGTTTCATCGAGCAGGCCGCGCTGCTTCAGGTCCTGGATGAGGGCGGCGATGGGCTGGTCGGTCTGCTTGCACTTGTTGACGAGCGCGTGGTGCAGGTCGTCACTGGGGTTGGTGCCGTGGTGGTCCCACCCCCAGTCGAAAAGCTGGATGAAACGCACGCCGCGCTCGGCGAGGCGGCGGGCGAGCAGGCAGTTGTTGGCGAAGGATTCCTCGCCGGGCTTGGTGCCGTACAGCTTGTGGATGGACTCCGGCTCCTGCTTGATGTCGAAGGCATCGGAGGCGTGGATCTGCATCCGGTAGGCCATCTCATACTGGGCGATGCGGGTGATGGTCTCCGGGTCGCCGGCTTCGGTGGCGATCTTCTGGTTGATGGTAGAAATGGCATCGAGCGTGCGGCGGCGCAAGGCACCGGACACCCCATCCGGATTGGCGAGGAAGAGCACCGGATCGCCCTTCGAGCGGCATTGCACGCCCTGGTAGATGGAGGGCAGGTAGCCGGAGCCCCAGACGGATTTCCCGGCGTCTGGATTGTTGCCACCGGAGGTGAGGACCATGTAGCCGGGGAGGTTCGCATTCTCCGAACCGAGGCCGTAGGTGGCCCACGCGCCCATGGAGGGCAGGCCGAGGCGCTGCTCGCCGGTGTGCATCATCAACTGCGCCGGGGCGTGGTTGAACTGCGTGGTGGTCATCGACTTGATGATGCAGAGTTCATCAATGACCTTTTCGATGTTCGGCAGGCGGTCGGAAATCCACTGGCCGCTCTTGCCCGACTGATGGTAGGGAAACTGCGAGGCCAGCATCTTCGGCACGCCCTGGATGAAGGCGAACTGCTTGCCGGCGAGAAATTCCTGCGGGCAGTCCTGGCCATCGAGCTTGGTCAGCTCCGGCTTGTAGTCGAAAAGCTCGAGCTGGCTCGGTGAACCGGCCATGTGGAGGTAGATCACGCGCTTCGCCTTGGGGGCGAACATCGGCATGTCGGGCGCGAGTGGATTGGCGGGATCCTTGGCGAGAATGCCGCCCACGGCCTTGCCCTGGGTGGCCAGCCACAGGCCCCCGAGGCCAATACCGCAGCGGCTGAGGAAATGGCGCCGGGTCTGGTACTGGACCTGATCGTGAGCGAGCTGTTGGAAAAGGTTCATGGCGGGAGAGAGTCAGAATTTAACCGCAGATGGACTCAGATGGACACAGATGGAAGAGGGGATTTTTGAATCGTGAATCATCTCAATCATCTCTTTTTTTTCTGATCTGCGTGTATCTGCGTCCATCTGCGGTTGAAATTTCGGTGAGGAGCGGGCTTCAGCGGGTGAGCGCGGAATCGAGGTTGAACATGGTGTTGGCGACAAGGACGAGGGCGGCTTCATCCGGAGTCGGCGCGAGCTTGGTGGAGTCGGCGGGATTCTTTTCGTAGTCGGCTTTCGCATCGGCGTAGAGGGAGGCGAGGGTCTGCACGAGATCGGGCGGAGCACTCTGGCAAGTGAGAGCCTGGTAGCCGGCGGCAAGCTGGTGCGGAAGATCGACACCGGCGGTCGTCATGCGCTTGGCGAAGGCCTGCGCCATTTCGATGAATGCGGGATCGTTGAGCGTGACGAGAGCCTGGAGAGGGGTGTTGGTCGGAATGCGGCGGGCGGTGCAGACATCGCGCGTCGGGGCGTCGAAGGTCAGGTAGACGGGATAGCCGCTGGTGCGCTTCTGGTAGGTGTAGATTGCGCGGCGGTAGCGGTCTTCGCCGGTCGAGGTGGTCCATTTCGCGCCACTGTAAACCGACTTCCAGATGCCCTCGGGCTGGGGAGGAAAGACCGGCGGGCCGAATTGCTTTTTTGAAATCAGGCCGGAAACGAGCAGCGCCTGGTCCCGCACCATTTCCGCCGTCAGCCGCTGGCGGGGGCCATGAGCCACCAGGCGGTTGCGCGGATCCTTTTCCAGCAGGGCGGGGGTGGCCTTGTCCGACTGGCGATAAGCGGCGGAAAGGACGATCTCGCGCAGGAAGGGCTTGATGTGCCACTTGTGCTCACCGGACAGGCGCAGCGCGAGGTGATCGAGCAAGGGTTGGTTGGAGGGCAGCAGGCCCGAGGAGCCGAAGTCCTCCAGCGTCTCGACGATGCCGATGCCGAAAAGCTCGGCCCACAGACGGTTGGCGAGCACCCGGTTGGTCAGCGTATTGGTGGAACCGGTGATCCAATCGGCGAGGTCCGCGCGGGTCAGATTTTCGTTCTTCGCTGGCGGATGGGCGATGAGCGGGAGGCCGGCATTCACCGACTGTTCCTTGGCGGAGCGGTTGCCGCGGTTGAAGACGCGGGTATCGCGGCGGGCGGCGGAGGAGCGTTCCTCCATTACCGGAATCATGGTACCGGGAATGGCATTGTACTGGGCCTTGAGCTGGCCGTAATGTTTCCAGGCTTCGGCGCGTTCGTTCGACATCACGAAGCCGCAGAGGCGGTCGTCAGGAGAAACCGAGAGACGGAAATGGCGGGTCACGCTGGCCTGGTTGCCCGCATTACAGGAGACGCTGTGCTTCAGCCGGATCTCGTAGTGGGCATCTGCGACGGGAGTGACCTTCGCCTCCGGCACGATCATCGCCACCCGCGGCCCACGCAGGGCGGGGTAATCGCCGAAACCGCCGCCGCCCTGGACGATGCCGTTCGGCTCGTACGGTCCGGCGATGAAATCGGAAATCACTTCCTTCAGCTTCACCGGCTGGTGGCTGCCATCGGCGAGGACCTGGTCGAGCTCGAACTTGGTGATCAGGGAGGCGAGTTCGGACCACTGCTTCGGATCGTTGCTCATCGGCAGGATCTCCACGCGGAGGGTGCCGAATGGCACGGCGGGAGTCTGCAGGGTGTATGTGGAGTTGGTGGGATTGGTGCCGCCGGCGATGATGCTGCCATCCGCCTGCTGGGTCAGCTTGCCGGTGGCGGCGGAAGGTGTCATCGCGGTGGGGGTCAGGGTCTGCCAACCCTGAACCTGTTTGGCGAGGACCAGCGCGTCGTTGTTGATCTTGTCGCGGTCGGTGCGGATTTCTTCTTCCATGCGCACGGCGTCGCCCTGCTTCGCCGGGTCGCTCGCGGCCTTGGTCTTCGGATAGTTGTCGTCCAGATCGCAGTCCTCGGTGTTGTCGTAGAACGCCATGAACCGATAGAAGTCATCATGGGGGAAGGGATCGTACGGATGGCCGTGGCACTGGACGCAGGCGAAAGTGGTGCCTTCCCAGACCGTCCAGGTGGTGTTGATGCGGTCGATGACGGCGGCGGTGCGATACTCCTCGTCGTCGGTGCCGCCCTCGGTGTTGCACATCGTATTGCGCTGGAACACGGTGGCGATGAGATCGCCGGGCGAGGGATTCGGCAGCAGATCGCCGGCGAGCTGGCGCTTGGTGAAATCGTCGAAAGGCTGGTCGTTGTTGAAGGCCTTGATGACCCAGTCGCGGTAGGGCCAGACATCACGGTTCGGGTCCTTTTCGTAACCCATGGTGTCCGAGTAGCGGGCGAGATCGAGCCACATGGTGGCCCAGCGTTCTCCGAACTGCGGGGCAGCGAGCAGCCGGTCCACCACGGCGGCCATGGCGGCCTCCTTGTCGGTGGCGGCGGCTTGTTCAAAGGCGGCGAGTTCCTCAAGAGTAGGCGGCAGTCCGACGAGATCGAGTGAAACGCGGCGCAGCCACTCGGCGGGCGGGGCTTCCTTGGACGGAGTGAGACCCTCGGCCTCCATCTTGGCGAGAATGAGACGGTCCGACTTGGTTTTGGCCCAGCCCTGCAGCTTCACCGTCGGTTCGGCAGGCTCGGCGGCGGCGACAAAGGACCAGTGGTCCTCCCACTTCGCGCCCTGCTTCACCCACGCCGTCAGCTTGGCGATGTCGGCGGCGGGGAGCTTCACCGGATGCTCGCCCTTCTTGACCTTCGGCATAAGGTCCTCAGGGTCGTCGGTGGAGATTCGGCGGATCAGCTCGGACTCCTCGGGCCGGCCGGGAACGATGGCAGGCTTCCCCGATTCTCCCTTGCCCAGCGCTTTTTCGCGGTAGACCAGCGAGATGCCGCCGCCTTGCTTGATCCCGCCGTGGCAGGTGATGCAATTCTGATTGAGGATCGGCCGGATGTCCCGGTTGAACGTCACGGTCTCCTCCGCGGCGAGCAGGCCGGGCAGCGAGAGGGAAAGGAGGATCGAACGGCAGGCAAACTTCATTGGCGTCGGGAGTCTACGTCAGGCGGCGTCGGAAAGCTTCATGGATTAGCTTGCACGATTCGGCAGAAACTTGTGGAATTTGGGCGATTTCAGCTTATTTTTCCAAAAATGGCGACCAATTCTTGGAATCTTTGGCAGAAACAACTCCGATCGCCCTTGGGGAATCTGGTCGAAGCGGGTGAGATCCTGCACTCGCGGGGCGGGATGATCCGCTACCGGTATCTGCAACGGTACGCCCTCGTGCTCATCACGCGGGGAGAGGGATTTTATGAAGACGATCACCAGCGCTCGCGCCATCTAACGGCGGGCGATTGGATCCTGGTGCTGCCGCAGCTCGGGCATTGCTACCGGCCGTGGGAGACCGGCGGTTGGGACGAGGTTTACATCATGTTCGAGGGGCCGGTGTTCGATGCCTGGCGGGACGCGGGCCTGTTGACCGCGAACCACGTGACCGGGCGGGTGGCCGATCCTGGGAAATGGGCCGCAACCCTCCGGCAGGTGATGAATGACGGGAATACCACGGCCTTGGAGAAACTGTGTGCCTTCCAACAGTTGCTGGCCCAGGCGCTGGAGGGCGCGATCTTGACGCCGGGGGAAGACGAAGTGGTGGTTTCCTGGTTCGCCGATGCCTGCCGGATGCTCTCGCAGCCTGGAGCCGAGGCCAAGCAGGTGGCCTCCGCCGTGGGGGTGAACTATGAAACCTTCCGGCGTCGGTTCCAAAAGCAGGCCGGCCTTTCACCCCACCAGTATCATGTGCGCCAGATCGTCAACAGCGCGGCGCGTATGCTGGACACCACCGACCTGAAATCCGCCGAAATCGCCCGCACGCTGGGGTTCTGCGACGAAGCCTACTTTTCCCGCACCTTCAAGCAGTTCACCGGACGATCGCCCAGGGCATACCGGCAGCACCGGGGATGAGGCAGGGGTAGCCGCGTTCGTGACAGACTGTTGCAAAACCACCACAGCGCCTCTGGCTAACAAGGCGTGGTGATGAGGTCGGGGGTCGCCCTTCGGTTTGCCCTCACCTTCACACTGCCAGCCGGTCCTTGGCGGTTGCCGCCTTGATGTGTTCGAGCAGTGCGGGCACCCCCAGGATGTTCATCGCCCGGGTCAGGTTGTAGCCAAGGGCGCTCAACGTGAACTCCGCTCCGGCTTTGGCCAGACCTCGGCACAGCAGGGCCCGGCCTCCCCGCCAGAACAGCATCGTGCCGAAGGGATGTTCCACCAGGGCGGCTCGGCGTTTGTAAGCGGCGGGGTCTTGTTCCATGCGCTGCTGCATCCGGTCGATGCTGGCCTGGTGTTCATGGATCTGGATCTTGCGGTAGTGGCCCTTCGTGCAGCCGCCCTTGAGCGGGCAGTGCCTGCAAGGCGGCAACGTTGTAATAGATCTGGTAGCTGGCGTTGCCCTTGCGGGTGTCGTCGTGGCGGGTCAACTCCGCGCCTTTGGGGCAATGATGGCAGTCCTTCTGCGGATCGTGGCGGAAGTCGCCGGT
>Ga0265327_10001727_pt1 | contig 25892 bp, 24 predicted proteins | sample 41621metaG_FD_202089 | JGI IMG/M metagenome (GOLD analysis project Ga0265327, IMG submission 202089) | Rhizosphere microbial communities from Carex aquatilis grown in University of Washington, Seatle, WA, United States - 4-16-21 metaG | ecosystem: Host-associated > Plants > Roots > Rhizosphere...
CGCATCCGCGAGTACATCGGACAGCACGGACTGGATGTCGAAACTGCCCTGACCGTGGTGCGGTCCAGCACCGTATTCACCACGCACACACCGGTTCCGGCGGGTATCGACCGATTCCCCGTCGACCTGGTGCGTCGGTACTTCGGGGAATCCGGGGATTCCACACTGCTGCCAGGCGTGCCGGTGGACCGGATCATCGCTTTGGGAGCGGAGGACGATCCGTCCACGTTCAACATGGCTCATATGGGGCTGCGATTGGCGCAGCGTGCCAATGGCGTATCCCTGCTGCACGGTCAGGTGAGCCGGTCGATGTTCAACGGACTGTGGCCGTCATTCGATGCCTCGGAGGTCCCCATCGGGTCGATCACCAACGGAGTGCACGCGCCCACCTGGGCGGCGCCGCAGTGGCTGGAGCTGGGACAGCAGCTGGTCGGTGCCGAGGCGTTCAACGACGCCAGTGGATGGGAACGCATTCACGAGGTTGATCCCGGCCACATCTGGTGGATCCGATCGCAGCTGCGTGAGCAGCTGATTGAGGACGTGCGTCGGCGCATCCGCGCATCCTGGCTGCAGCGCGGCGCCGCCGAGGCCGAATTGGGCTGGGTGGACAGTGCGTTCGACCCGGGCGTGTTGACCATCGGCTTTGCCCGCCGGGTCCCGACGTACAAGCGGCTCACCTTGATGCTGCGCGATCCGGAACGACTACGCGAGTTGCTGCTCGACGAGAAGCAGCCGGTGCAGCTCATCGTGGCGGGCAAGTCGCACCCGGCCGATGATGGCGGCAAGGGCCTCATCCAGCAGATCGTAAGGTTCGCCGACCAGACCGACGTGCGGCACCGCATCACCTTCCTGCCCGATTACGACATGTCGATGGCCCGATACCTGTACTTCGGATGCGATGTGTGGCTCAACAATCCGTTGCGTCCGCTGGAGGCGTGCGGAACGTCGGGGATGAAGAGCGCACTCAACGGCGGGCTGAACCTGTCCATCCGCGACGGCTGGTGGGACGAGTGGTATGACGGCGAAAACGGTTGGGAGATACCGACCGCAGACGGAGTCACCGACGATCACCGGCGAGACGATCTGGAGGCCGCGGCACTCTATGAGCTGCTGGCGCAGAAGGTGGCACCCAAGTTCTACGAGCGCGATGAGCACGGCACACCGCAGCGGTGGGTCGAGATGGTTCGTCACACTTTGGAAAAGCTGGGCCCGAAGGTGTTGGCGTCCAGGATGGTTCGCGATTACACGGTCGGCTACTACGCTCCCGCGGCCAGGTCGCTGCGCGCCACGCTGGGCGCTGGGGACTCGTTCACCCCGGCCAAGGAGCTGGCGCGCTATCGGGAACGGGTGCAACAGGTGTGGCCGTCCCTGGTCATCACGGAGGTCGACAGTTCGGGTCTGCCCGACACCCCGCTGCTGGGGTCACCGTTCACGCTTACCGCCTCGGTACAGCTGGCCGGGCTGGCGCCGTCGGAGGTCGCGGTGCAGGCCGTGATCGGGCGAGTTGACCTGGACGACAAGCTCTCCGATTCGGAGATCGTCCCGATGACGCATACCGGTAGCCGTGGCGGCGGCGTGGAGACGTTCTCGACCACCACCACCTTGCCGGTCTCGGGGTCTGTGGGTTACACGGTGCGGGTGCTCCCGCACCACCCGCTGCTGGCAAGCGACAGCGAGCTGGGGCTGGCGGTATTGGCCGCCAGCGACCTGGAACACTGACGGCCCGATCAGCTGTAGCGGGTAAGGCAGCGGTCGGTCGATCCGGCCACGCCGTCGCGGAAGGCCTCGATCCGCGAGAAGCCGGCCGGGACGGTGGTTCCGTTGACATCGCTGGCCACCATGCCGTTGGTCAGCAAGCCCGATACCGCTTCGTCGAGGTCGCCGGCACCGAGCACCATCGGATTCGGTTCCTGAGTGGGCGTGGTGGACCTGGCCATTGCCGCCGATGCCACACCCGTCAGACAGGCGGTGCGCAACGCGCTCTGCCCGTTGTCGAGCGGTAGACCGTGCTGATTCTCGATCGCCAGCGCGTACCGGGATATCACCACCGAGTACGCGGTGAAATCGCCGGTTACCTGCCCCTGGTCGTGGGTGGGCCGCGCGAGATTGGTCAGCTGCGGCAGATCCAGGGCGATGGTGTTGGAGTTCGGGCAGTACACCGCCGGCGGGTATTGCATGCGGTGGCCGGGTTCGTCGCATGCGGCGCCTGTCAACGAGAGATGCGGGGGCGCTGTGTTTCCCGTCGGCGTATAGACGGTCCGCAGCACCGTCATCAGTGTGCCCAGGGTGTCGGCGGAAACGGGTATCTCCGCTGATTCTCCGGACGTCAGGCTCACCGGTACCCCGCCGCGCCGCTTGGTGATCTCGGCCATGTCGATCCGGCTGCATTCGGTTGCACCGTCCATGAACCCGCGCTGGAACGCTGACACGCGCTCGAATGCCGATCCGTGCGAGTCGATGGCGTCGCCGAACTCGATGGGGTCGTCCCGGAAGGCGATGAGTGCCGCGATGACGTTGTTGAGGCCGTCGCCGGTGCTCAGCGTGAAACGCGGCGAGCTGTCCTGCGCCACCCACCTCAGATAGGTGCCGGCGAGGCAATCGGCCATCTGCTCGCCGACCAGCGTCTGTGTCCGCGAATCGACCATCTCCGATTGGTGCGCGACGGCGTGCCCATACTCGTGGGCCAATGTCATGGGAACCGCCATAGGGCCGAACATTCGCACCAGTTTGGGCAGCAGCACGCCGCGGTCCCACCCGAGGCTGTTCTGGCTGATGCAATATCCGGCGTTATCGAAGCCGATCGTCGGGCTGTCGCAGAACTCCGTGGCATCGGGGCCGTCGCTGCTCCACGACACCAACGATGCGACAGGATGAAACGTGGCCCAGAACGTCTTGGGATAGGCCTCCTGCCAGAAGTCCTCGATATCGGAGATCGCGTTGACCGCGAGCCGGTCCATCTCGCCGTTATCGGTGCCGTGCACGGCTCTGTTGACCGGTTTGGGTTGGGGCGCAGGCCGGAAGGACCGTTGACGACGGGGAGCCCGGCGATTTGGTAAGCGTTGCCGAGCTGTGAAACTGCGGTGCCATCAACGGCATTCGAGCAGGCCGACAGCCCGAGAACGCAGCAGACCAGGATCGCCGCCGGCATGTGGAACCACCTGCCCGGACTCGACATGGCCATCTCTCTGTACTGGCTATCCCTGTGTGCGGGGGCCTCCTCCAGCATAGGTCGCGTTGTGCTTGGTCATCAGGCGTTGCAGCGCCGCGGTGACCACCGACAGATCGTGTGTGGACCAGAACGGTGGCAGTGACGCGCGCAAAAATCCGCCGTATCCAGCGGTCGCCATCCGCGAATCGAGCACCGCGACAACACCTCTGTCATGTGCGCTGCGCAGTAGTCGTCCGGTTCCCTGAGCCAGCAGCAGTGCTGCCTGGGCCCCCGCTACCGCCATGAACCCATTACCGCCGCGCGAGCTGATTGCTCGTTGCCGGGCGGCGCGGAGCGGATCGTCGGGGCGGGGGAACGGGATTCGGTCGATGAGAACCAAGGACAGCGAGGGGCCGGGCACGTCGACGCCCTGCCACAGCGACAGGGTGCCGAACAGGGAGGTCTCCGGATCCGCGCTGAACTGTTCGACGAGAACCGATGTCGCGTCGTCGCCCTGGCACAGCACCGGGGTGTCGAGCCTGGTACGCATCTCCTCGGACGCCTCCTTGGCGGCGCGCATCGAGGAGAACAGTCCCAAGGTGCGGCCCCCTGCCGCACGGACCAGGGTTTCGATCTCGTCGAGGGTGGCCGCACCGAGACCGTCGCGCCCGGGCGCGGGCAGGTGTCGTGCCAGATAGAGAATCGCGGACTTCTCGTGCTGGAAGGGGGATCCGACATCGATACCGTGCCAGGTGGCCCGGGTCGCAGTAGTGGAGTCGGTGTCCGCGCCCTTGCCGGGGTCTCGGGCGGGTAGCCCCCAGGAGGCCGCCATCGCGTCGAACTTCCCGCCGAGGGCCAGGGTCGCGGAGGTGAGGACGACGGTGCGCTGCCCGAATAGGCGGGTACGCAGCAGCCCCGCGACCGAGAGCGGGGCAACCCGCAAGACGGGGCGTATCGTGCCTCGGTTGTCCTCATGATCCAGCCACACCACATTGGGGCGTGCGGTGATATCCGGTTCGGCCCAGCAGCTCAATGCGAGGGAAGCCGCATCGACGATATCGTCCAGTGCAGCAACTGCTTCCGTGCGCGCCGAGGCCGTGGCAGGGTCGGTGGACTGACCCGTGGGGATCTCGGTGCGTGCCGCGGCGGCGGCATCGCGCAGCGCGGTCAGATAGGTGACGGTTTCCTCGTCCGCGCGGTCGATGGTGCCGGGCCTGCTGTCGTGGATGAGCGAGGAGAATGTTGCCGAACTCGCCTCGAACCGGCTCGCTGTCTCGGGTGACACCAGGCGGCCGATACGCCGGATGGTGACTGTGAGTCCGACTGCCGAGAGTTCCTGGGTAGCAACGCTTGTCACCCTGTCAACGAGGTCGTGTGCCTCATCGACGATCACCGCGTCATGCTCGGGCAGGATGTTGATGTCGGCGATGGCATCGATGGCCAACAGTGCGTGATTGGTGACCACGACATCGGACTGTCCGGCATCGAGCCGTGCCAGCTCGGCGAAGCACTCTGTGCCGAACGGGCACCGAGTGGCGCCGAGGCATTCGCGCGCCGACACGCTGACCTGCGACCAGGACCGGTCGGGCACGCCGGGCTTGAGCTCGTCCCGATCCCCGGTTTTAGTGGTGTCCGCCCATTCGTTGAGCCGCTGGACGTCGCGTCCGAGGGCGCTGGCCGCGAAGGGCTCGAACAGGGTATCGGGCGCCTCCTGGTCGGACGCGGCGCCGTTGTGCAACTTATTGAGGCACAGATAATTTCCCCGGCCCTTGAGGATCGCGAACCTCGGCTTGCGGGCCAGTGAAGGTGTCAACGCCTCGGCGAGGCGAGGCAGATCGCGATCCACCAGCTGGCGTTGTAGCGCAATGGTGGCCGTGGAGACCACCACCGGAGACGACGTTTCGATCGCGTGCGCCAGGGCCGGCACCAGGTATGCCAGGGACTTCCCGGTGCCGGTACCTGCCTGGACCACCAGATGCTCACCGCTATGCAGGGAATGTTCGACGGCGGTGGCCATGGTGAGCTGTCCGGCGCGTTCGGTGCCGCCGAGTGCCGCGACAGCGGTGGCAAGCAGGCCCGTCGCGGATGCGGATGCGTCGCCCAGTTTCTGCTTCAGCGGATCACCTCGACGCCGGCGCCCTGGAGCTCGTCCAGCGCGCGATCCGTCGATTCTGTGTCAATGCCAACGCAATACGCGGTAAGTACCCGAGTATGCAGTCCCTCGCGTGCCGCGTCGCGGGCGGTGGCGGCCACACAGTAGTCGGTGGCGATGCCGACCACGTCGACGCTGTTCAGTTCGCGGCTCTGTAGCCACGTCGACAGTGTGGTGCCGTCGGTGGAGACACCCTCGAATCCCGAATATGCCGCGCTATATTCGCCTTTGGAGAACACCTCATCGACGGGGGCCAGATCCAGGTCGGGATGAAATTCAGCTCCGGGCGTGCCGGCCCGGCAATGTGGGGGCCAGCTCGTCTGGAAATTTGGGGTCTCGGAGAAGTGAGCGCCGGGGTCGACGTGGTGATCGCGAGTTGCCACCACCGCGTCGTAGACGCCGGAGCCAGTGAGGGCGTTCAGCGTCTGGGCAAGGGCGGCGCCGCCGGGTGCGGGCAGCGAGCCGCCTTCGCAGAAGTCGTTCTGCACGTCGACGACGATAAGTGCCCTACCCATGGATCGACGGTACCCCGGTCGGGGCTCAATCGAAGATTGCCGACACCTGGCGACCCATGCGCGAGATGTAGTCGATGAGCTCGTCGCGGCTGATGGCCAGATCTCCGCGCAGATAGTCGATGATGGCGCCCGAGGCGGCGCCGACGAGCGATACCGACAGGAATCGGCGGCGTCCCGGATCATCGACATCGATCAGCGCCTTCTCGGCAAGTGAGGCGAAGGCAAGGGAACCCGCGAACCCGGCGCTGCCAAGGGTCGGCTCGGTGAACGGGGCCACCATCAGGATGCGTCCGTAGACGGGGTTGTCGACAGTGGCCCCGATGAAGGTCTCCACTGCGCGAGTCTCCAAATCATCGCCCTCTGCGGCGAATTCGGTGACGACTCGCATCACCGATTCGAGCACGTCCTGGTACACCGCACGCACGAAGTCGTCTCGGTCACCGAACTCCTCGTAGAAATTGCGTTCGGACACACCGGAAGATCGACACACGGTGCGGATGGTCAGGGCCGGCCCGTCGATGGCGCCGAGCGCGGCGATACCCGCGTCGAGCAGTGCGCGTCGACGCGTCGCTCGACGCTCCTCGGGAGTGGTTCCCGCCCATTGCCTTCTGGCTGCCATATGACCTCCGGCCCCGAATTATCCCACTAGGCGCGTGACAATCGCAGGATCCCCGTGGGAAAGGCCCAACCCTTCCCACGGCAGGCTCAACAGTCCGGTGCGTACGCGCTCTCGCGCGTCTTCGAGTGAATCGGTCGCGACGGGCGTGCCGGCGCGCACCAGCGCGCTGGTCAGCGTCCGGTGCGGCTCGGTGACCGGCGGTTGACCGGTGGCCGCGCGGTACACCACTTCTTCAGTGATGGTGCCCGTTGGTTTGGCGATGCGCAGGGCGCACTTGTGACCGCCGTGAGATTCCTTGTGGCTGCTGCGTTTAGCGACGGGGATGCCGTCGATTTCGACGAGCTTGTAGACCATGCCGGCGGTCGGCATTCCCGAGCCGGTCACCACCGAGGTGCCCACACCGTAGATGTCGACGGGCTCGGCGCGTAGCGCCGCGATGGAGTATTCGTCGAGGTCTCCGGAGACGACGATGCGGGTTCGATGCGCGCCCAGCGTGTCTAATTGCGCCCGAACCTGCCGGGCCAGCACGCCCAGATCGCCCGAATCGATGCGCACTGCTCCGAGCCCGGGTCCCGCCACGGTGATGGCGTTCTCCACTCCTGCGGTGATGTCGTAGGTGTCGACCAGCAAGGTGGTGCCGACGCCGAGCGCCTCCACCTGGGCCCGAAATGCCTGCCGCTCGGCCTCGCCGGGACTCATGCCGTCCTTGGCGTGCAGCAGGGTGAAGGCATGCGCGGCAGTGCCCCGTGCGGGCACGCCGTAGCGACGCTGCGCCTCCAGATTGGACGTCGACTCGAATCCCGCGAGATAGGCCGCGCGGGCACAGGCCACCGCCGCGAGCTCATGGGTGCGCCGCGACCCCATCTCGATGAGCGGGCGCCCTCCGGCCGCCGACACCATGCGGGCGGCTGCGGAGGCGACGGCGCTGTCGTGGTTCAGGATCGACAGGGTCAGGGTCTCAAGAATGACGCACTCGGCGAAGGTGCCGCGCAGGGTGAGCACGGGGGAGCCGGGAAAGTAGAGCTCGCCCTCGGGGTAGCCGTCGATATCGCCACTGAATCGGTATGCGGCGAGGTACTCAAGAGAATCACCGTCCAGAAATGTGGATAGTGATTTCAATTCGTCGGATCCGAATCGGAACTCGGTGAGTGCCTCGAGCAACCGGCCGGTCCCGGCGACCACCCCGTATCGGCGGCCGTCGGGGAGCCTTCTGGCGAACACTTCGAAGGTGGCGCGACGCCGCGCAGTGCCGTCGCGTAGTGCCGCGGCAAGCATGGTGAGCTCGTATTTGTCGGTGAGCAATGACGTGGACGGGTGCGTCATGTGCGCTACGTTAGCGGGATGTGCGGGGGTATGACCGGCTGCTTGCTGGTCTCGGGCAGTCGCGGGAAACTCAGAACTTCGTGCTGACAGAGTTGGCGGTCCCGGTATTCTGGGGCCATGGGTGCGCCGGCGCGAGCCTTGCCAGGGACTATCGCGGAGAGGTCTGTCGAACATGTCGACCAGACCCAGTCGCCGTGGGTCACCATCGTCTGGGATGACCCGGTGAACCTGATGAACTATGTCGCCTACGTGTTCCAGCAGCTTTTCGGCTACAGCGAGACAGAGGCCACCAACTTGATGCTGCAGGTCCATCACGAAGGCAAGGCCGTGGTGTCGTGCGGTGCGCGCGAGTCGATGGAGATCGATGTCAGCAAGTTGCACGCTGCGGGCCTGTGGGCCACCCTGCAGCAGGACCGATGAGCCGCTGATTCGTGCGAAAATGGAAGCGCGTCAACGCCTCCGATGGAATTCGGTTGCGTTCAGAGATGGAGCCGCATGAGGCGGCACTGGTTCAATCGATGGTCACATCGATGCTTGCGATGCTGGATGAGCGCGAATCGGCAGCGCCCAGCGATGAACTGGCACAGCTGACCGGTATTCGTACCGGAAACACCGAGGCCCCCACCGACGTCACCCTGGGGCGGCTCCTGCCCGACTTTCACCGGCCCGACCAGGATGGCACCAGCAGCATCGAGGCGGTCACCGGGCTCAACAGCGCATTGCGCAGTTTGTACGAGCCGGAGATCATCGACGCCAAACGTGAGGCCGGTCAACGGTTGTTGCGCACGCTTCCCTCTGACGGCGGACGATTTGAACTGTCCGAAGCCGACGCGCGGGCGTGGTTGACCGCGCTGAACGACGTGCGGTTGGCGCTGGGCGCGATGCTGGGGATCGACAGCGATGGACCGCAGGAGCTGCCCGTCGACGATCCGATGGCCGGGCATATGGACATCTACCACTGGTTGACCGTGATGCAGGAGCTGTTGGTGCTCGCGTTGATGGGGAAATCGGCGGTATGAGCCAATTCTCTGGGGCGATCACCGACGTTCCGGGAATACTCGTCGGTCATCACCAGCGGGTGGACGCCGATACCGCCCTTGGATCGGGCTGGGCCACCGGCACCACCGTGGTGCTGGCACCGCCAGGGACTACGGGCGCTGTCGATGTGCGCGGTGGCGCGCCGGGAACTCGCGAGTCCGATCTGCTCGATCCCGCCAACACGGTCTCGACTGTCGACGCCGTCGTGCTCACCGGGGGAAGCGCCTACGGATTGGCGGCCGCCGACGGGGTGATGCGCTGGCTGGAGGAGCGGGGCAGGGGAGTGGCATTGCCCGGTGGCACGGTGCCCATCGTCCCGGGGGCGGTCATCTTCGATCTGCCGGTAGGTGCCTGGAAGAACCGGCCCGACGCCGAATTCGGCTATCGAGCGGCAGAACTCGCCGACGATGCGCCCGACTGGGGTGCGGTGGGTGCAGGTGCCGGAGCCAGGGCCGGAACGCTCAAGGGCGGCGTCGGATCGGCCAGTGTGAGCTTGGGCAACGGAATCATCGTCGGCGCCGTCGTCGTTGCGAATCCCGTTGGACTGGTGATAAATCCGGCGACGGGTCTGCCATGGACCGCCGATATTCTGTCCGAGCTGAGTGCACCGCCGGCTAGCGAGGTCGAGAAGTTGCGCGGCTTGCCGGACAAATCCGTGTCGTTGAACACCACGATCGGTGCGGTGGCAACGAATGCCCGCTTGAGTAAGGCTCAGTGCCGCCGTGTCGCCATCGCCGCCCACGACGGGTTGGCCCGGGCCATCAGGCCCGCGCATACCCCGATGGACGGGGACACGCTGTATGTGCTCGCGACAGGAACGGACGAGGGTGATTCCGATGCCCTCACTGCCGCGGTGGGGATCGCCGCCGCCGACTGCGTCGAGCAGGCCGTGGTGCGCGCGGTGGTGGGCGCCGCGAGCGTGGCCGGAATACCCGCATATCGTGACGTGTTGCCTGGAGCGTTTTCGTAGCGGCCGTCGCGGCCCCCGAAGGTAGGAAGGACCGGTAGTGCTTCGTATTCGTGCCGACCTGGTCGACGCCATGGTCAAGCATGCCCGCGCCGACCACCCCGATGAGGCGTGTGGGGTGCTGGCGGGTCCGGAGGGCTCCGACCGCGCCGAACGGCATGTGGCCATGATCAACGCCGAGCGATCTCCGACTTTTTATCGCTTTGATTCCGGTGAGCAGCTTCGGGTTTGGCGAGAGATGGATGACGCCGACGAGGTGCCGGTGGTTATTTATCACTCCCACACCGCAACCGAGGCCTATCCCAGCCGCACCGATATCAACCTGGCCGCGGAGCCCGACGCCCACTACGTCTTGGTGTCCACCCGTGATCCCGAGCAGCATGAGCTGCGCAGCTATCGGATCGTTGATGGGGTGGTCACCGAAGAGGACATCGCCATCGTCGAGCAGTATTAGAGAAAAGGACCGTCCATCATGTCGATTCAAGTATCGATCCCGACCATCCTGCGCGTCCACACTGGCGGTGAGAAGCGTGTTACGGCAACGGGTTCCACCCTGCAGGCGGTGATCGCAGATCTGGAATCCAACTATTCGGGGATTTCCAACCGGCTCGTCGACGACGGCAAGTTGCACCGTTTCGTCAACATTTACGTCAACGACGAGGACGTGCGGTTCTCGGGTGGGCTGGATACCGTGATCGCCGATGGCGATTCGGTCACCATCCTGCCTGCCGTGGCCGGTGGCTAGCGGCGCATGACCCGATACAACTCGTTACTGCAGGCTCTCGGGAACACCCCGCTGGTGGGGTTGCAGAGGCTGTCCCCGGCCTGGAATGGCGATCCGCACGTGCGGTTGTGGGCCAAGCTGGAAGACCGCAACCCGACCGGATCCATCAAGGACCGGCCCGCGTTGCGGATGATCGAACAAGCCGAACAGGATGGACTCCTGGAGCCGGGCGCCACGATTCTGGAGCCCACCAGCGGTAATACCGGTATCTCGATGGCGATGGCCGCGCAGCTCAAGGGCTACAAGATGATCTGCGTGATGCCGGAGAACACCTCCATCGAACGGCGTCAGCTGCTCGAGCTCTACGGTGCCAGAATCATCTTCTCCCCGGCCGAGGGCGGCTCCAACACCGCCGTCGCCACGGCCAAAGAGATTGCCGCACAAAACCCTTCGTGGGTGATGCTGTACCAGTACGGCAACCCTGCCAATGCCGATGCGCACTACCGCGGCACCGGGCCGGAGATTCTGGCCGACCTGCCCGAGATCACACACTTCGTCGCGGGGCTCGGCACCACCGGCACCCTCATGGGCACGGGAAGATTCCTGCGTGAGAACGTGCCGGGGGTAAAGATCGTCGCCGCCGAACCACGATATGGCGAGGGTGTCTACGCACTGCGCAACATCGACGAGGGATTCGTGCCCGAGCTGTACGACCCCGAGGTGCTCACCACCCGATTCTCCGTCGGGTCCTTCGACGCGGTGCGCCGCACCCGGGAGCTGGTCCAGGTGGAAGGGATCTTCGCGGGCATCTCGACCGGGGCCATCCTGCACGCGGCCCTCGGCATGGCCGCCAAAGCCGTCAAGGCTGGGGAGCGTGCGGATATCGCGTTCGTGGTGGCCGATGCGGGTTGGAAGTATCTGTCGACCGGTGCGTACGCCGGTACCGTGGATGACGCCGAGGATGCACTGGAAGGGCAGCTGTGGGCGTGACGGGATATGGCAGTGGATCCGAGCATTCGGGGTCCGCTGCATCCCGTCCCGAGCGGCCCGGCCGTCCGCAGTGGGTCACCGGTGGAATCCTGATCGTCTCGTTCGTCGCTCTGTTGTATGTCGTCGAGGGCATTGATTCGGTCAGCGGCCACCGCCTCGACGAGAATGGCATCCGGCCCCTGGAGACCGACGGTCTGGACGGCATCGTCTTCGCGCCGTTGCTGCATGCCAACTGGGGGCACCTGGCCGCGAACACGGTGCCCGCGCTGGTGCTGGGCTTCTTGGCGGCAGCCGCGGGCGTGGGGCGCTTCCTATTGGCCACCGCCATCATCTGGGTTCTCGGTGGAGTCGGCACGTGGCTCATCGGCAACATCGGATCGCCCTACGAGACCAATCACATTGGGGCATCGGGTCTGATCTTCGGCTGGCTCACCTATGTGGTCGTCAGAGGTTTCTTCAATCGGAGTGTGGCGCAGATCCTCGTCGGCGTCATTGTGATCGTCCTCTATGGCGGCGTGCTGTGGGGTGTGTTGCCCGGACAGTTCGGAGTGTCCTGGCAAGGACACCTCAGTGGTGCTATCGCCGGCGTGCTCGCCGCCTATTGGCTTTCCAGTAGGGAACGCAAGGCTAAGGCCATACGTGGTCCGGGGGCGCCGCCGAGGCTGACCACATGAGCGGGGCGAGCGCGGCATCGGACGGTCTTCGCGCGAGCGGATCATCCCCGATCGGGATATTCGATTCGGGGGTCGGCGGATTGACCGTGGCGCGGGCCATCATCGATCAGCTACCCGATGAGGACATCCTCTACGTCGGCGATACCGGCAACGGGCCCTACGGTCCGTTGACCATTCCGGAGATCCGTAAGCACGCGCTGGCGATCGGCGACGACCTCGTCGAACGCGGGGTGAAAGCGTTGGTGATCGCCTGCAACACGGCATCGGCGGCATGCCTGCGCGATGCCCGTGAACGGTACGCACCGGTGCCCGTGATCGAGGTGGTGCTGCCCGCGGTGCGACGGGCGGTGCACACCACACACAACAACAAGATTGGCGTTATTGGCACCGAGGCGACCATCGCATCGGGTGCCTACCAGGACGCGTTCGCGGCCGCGCGTGACACCGAGATCACGGCGGTGGCGTGTCCGCGTTTCGTCGATTTCGTCGAGCGCGGCATCACCAGCGGACGGCAGGTACTTCAGCTTGCCGAGGGCTATCTGGAACCGCTGCAGCGGGCACAGGTGGACACCGTGGTGCTGGGCTGCACCCACTATCCGTTGCTGTCCGGGTTGATCCAGTTGGCCATGGGCGAGGACGTGACGCTGGTGTCCAGCGCCGAGGAAACCGCCAAGGACCTGCTGCGGGTGCTGTCGGAGCGCGATCTGCTGCGGCCGCATCCGGATAACCCGAGTACCTCGCGTCCGAACCGTATTTTCGAGGCAACCGGCGACCCCGATGCGTTCCGCACTCTGGCGGCCCGATTCCTCGGCCCGGCTGTGACAGCGGTGCAAACTCGAGCTAGCGGTGTTCCCGGTTACACCGAAATTACGCGGTCCAGTTAGACACCCCTGCGACCCTCTGCCGAGACGCTTGCCAGGCGTGGCAAGCTAGGGCTGTGCGAGTCACCGTGCTCGGCTGTTCAGGCAGTGTCACCGGACCGGATTCACCGGCATCTGGTTACCTCCTGACGGCACCGGATGCGCCACCGTTGGTCATCGACTTCGGTGGTGGTGTCTTGGGCTCTCTGCAACGTTTCGCCGATCCCGGATCGGTGTCCGTTCTGCTGTCGCATCTGCATGCCGATCACTGCCTGGACTTGCCCGGTCTGTTCGTGTGGCGCCGTTATCACCCGAATCCGCCCAAGGGTAAGGCGATCATGTACGGGCCCGCGGACACCTTGGTGCGCGTCGGTGCGGCCTCTGCCGAGATCGGGGGTGAGGTCGACGATTTCACCGACATCTTTGACCTATATGCGTGGAGCGAGGGTGTGCCCGTTCAATTCGGGTCACTCACCGTGACTCCCACAAAGGTGGCGCACCCGCCGGAGTCGTACGGGCTGCGGATTGAGGATGCCTCGGGCGCCGTCCTGGCCTACAGCGGAGACACCGGCATCTGCGATGCCGTGGTCGAGCTGGCTCGCGATGCCGATGTGTTCCTCTGCGAGGCGTCGTGGACGCATATGCCGGGACACCGTCCGCCGGACCTTCACCTGTCGGGCACCGAAGCGGGGCAGATCGCGACCCGAGCGGGTGTCAAGGAACTACTGCTTACCCACATCCCGCCGTGGACCTCGCGCGAGGATGTCATCGCGGAGGCCAAGTCGGCGTTCGACGGACCGGTCCGTGCCGTGGTCGCCGGGGAGAGCATCGACCTGTAGCTCTGCCACTCGGACTCGGCGCCGCCGCGGAGACGATAGGGTCGAAGGCGTGTCCAGACGAGAAGACGGCAGACAAGACGACGAGCTGCGCCCGGTAACCATCACCCGCGGATTCACCGCCCATCCGGCGGGTTCGGTACTCATCGAGTTCGGCCAGACGCGGGTGATGTGCACCGCCAGCGCCACCGAGGGTGTACCCCGTTGGCGTAAGGGCTCCGGACTGGGTTGGCTGACAGCCGAATACGCGATGCTGCCGGCATCGACGCACACCCGTAGTGACCGCGAATCGGTCAAGGGGCGCGTGGGCGGTCGTACCCAGGAGATCAGCCGTCTGATCGGACGCTCGCTGCGGGCCTGTATCGACTTGTCGGCGTTGGGGGAGAACACCATTGCCATTGACTGCGATGTGTTGCAGGCCGATGGTGGCACCCGCACCGCCGCGATCACCGGTGCCTATGTGGCCCTGGCCGACGCGGTGACGTACCTGGCCGCGCACGGCAAGTTGGCAGATGACGAGCCGCTGTCGTGTGCAATCGCCGCCGTGAGTGTCGGCGTGGTGGATGGTCGGGTGCGTGTCGACCTTCCGTACGAAGAGGATTCGCGCGCCGAGGTGGATATGAACGTGGTGGCCACCGACACCGGCACCCTGGTGGAGGTGCAGGGCACCGGTGAGGGCGCCACCTTCCCGCGGTCTACCCTGGACAAGTTGCTCGACGCTGCCGTGGGCGCTGCCGAGCAGCTGTTCGTCTTGCAGAAGGAAGCACTCGCGTTGCCATACCCGGGGGTACTGCCCGACGCGCCACAGAAAAAGGCATTCGGTTCGAAGTAGGCGGGGGGCCATGAAAATACTCGTCGCAAGCCGTAATCCGAAGAAGCTCGTGGAGCTCTCACGGGTGCTCGAATCATCGGGTATTTCCGGTGTCGAGTTGGTATCGCTGGCCGATGTTCCGGAGTACGAGGAAGTGCCCGAAACGGGCGCGAGCTTTGAGGACAACGCACTGATCAAGGCGCGCGAGGGCGCCAAGCACACCGGATTGGCCTGTGTTGCCGACGATTCCGGTCTCGCGGTGGACGCGCTGAACTGGATGCCCGGGGTGCTGTCGGCGCGCTGGAGTGGGCGGCACGGAGACGATGCCGCCAACACCGCGCTGCTGCTCGCGCAACTTTCGGACGTGCCCGACGAACGCCGCGGCGCGGCCTTCGTATCCGCGTGCGCGCTGGTGACACCGGAGGGTGAAGAGGTCGTCGTCGAGGGCCGCTGGAAGGGTTCGATCGCACGGGTACCCGCGGGGCAGAACGGCTTTGGCTACGACCCGATCTTCCTTCCCCGTGGCGGCCTACGGACCGCCGCGGAGTTGACGGCCGAGGAGAAGGACGCGGTATCGCATCGCGGACGCGCGCTGGCGGCGCTGCTACCGATGCTGCGCAACCTGGTGAATCTGGGCCGCACCGCGCCGTAGGGCTATGGCTGCAGGATGATCTTGCCGCGGGCGTGACCCGTCTGTCCGTACTCGTGGGCCTGACCAGCTTCGACCAACGGATAGGTGCGGTCGACGGTGACTTTCAGCTCACCGTTGCCCGCCAGTCGGATCAATTCGGGACGCGCCGCGAGCCGGACTTCGGTGCCCGGGTCGGCGCCGGGACCACCGCCGAGTGCTTTGAAGCCATCGCTTGCGGCACGGCCGAATCCGGCGATCGTGGCGATGCGGTCCTTGTCGGCGACGAGCGCCAACGAGACGTCGGCGGCCTCGTCGGTGCCGACGAGATCGAGCGCGGCATCCACGGGCCCGATCGCGCTGACCCGCTCTTGCAGACCGGGGCCGTATTCGACGGGAATGGCGCCGTATCCGCGCAACTGGTCGTGTCGTGCCGCACTGGCGGTGGCGATTACGGTGGCGCCACGAGCCTTCGCGAGTTGGGTGGCGAGTAGGCCCACGCCGCCCGCGGCGCCGTGAATCAGGACGGTGTCGCCCGCGGTGACGTTGGTGGTCTCGAGGAGATGGACCGCGGTCTGTCCGGTGAGGAGGAACCCGGCGGCCTCGTCGAAGGACAAGCTCGCGGGTTTCTTGAACACCTCGTTCGCGGCGGCGATGATCTGATCGGCGTAGCCGCCGATCTGCCCGGCCGCGATGACGTCGTCACCGGGTTTGAGCCCGTCGACACCCGGACCGACGGCGGCGACGGTGCCGGAGATTTCGAGCCCCAGGCGCATCGGAAGGTTGTCGGGATCGGTGCCGAAGGCTCCCGAGTACAGCTTCCAGTCGATCGGATTGACGCCGGCGGCCTTGACGTCGACGAGGACCTGGCCCTCGCCGGGGCCGTCGAGGGGCACCTCGCGGAGTTCGAGGACGTCGGATGCGCCATACGCGGTAGCGACAACTGCATGTGTGGTGGTCATACCGCTATCCAAGCCCCATCTTCATGTCAGTATTCCTGACATGAAGATTTTCTTTCACTAGAGGGCGAACTGCTCCTTGACCTGCTTGGTGCGGTAGTGCTCGACGATGAATCCGAGGAGCGGGATGGTGCCGGCGAGCAGTGTGCCGATGGTGCGCGGCCACGGCCAGCGCACCGAGACGGCCAGATCGGTGGTGAAAATCAGGTACACGAAGTAGATCCAGCCGTGCACGATGCCGATCCAGCTCGGCGGATGCGCAACCTGCTCAACGTATTTGAGCCACATCTCCCAGCAGAGGGCGATAAGCCACACGCCGGTGGTCCACGCCAGGATGCGGTAGCGCCACAGCGCGCCGCGGATCTTCTCCACCGGGGTGGTGACCACGGGCGTATCGGGGGTGGCTTCGGGCTCGGTCACGGGGTGGGCTTCCTATCTTGTTCGGCCAGGGCGGCGAGGTACGCGTTGTACTCGGCGAGTGTGCGGTCGGCGGGGTCCGGCGTAGCGGCGGCGGGGCGCGTGGGCAACAGACCCTCGGGTATCTCGGTGACCCGATCGGTGGGCGGCGGGGGCGGGCCCTGGTCCTCGTATTGAACGAAGCGGCGGTAGGCCCAGATCACGAAGGCCGCGAACAGCGGCCATTGCAGCGCGTAACCCAGGTTCTGGCCGTCGCCGGTCACGGACTCGAAACGCCGGAACTGCCAGTAGGCCAGGCAGAGGAATGCGACCACGCTGACGCCGACCAGCACGATGAGTGCTGGTCTCCGACGCCGTGTAGTGGACACCTTCTGACGGTACCGCGTGAGGTTGGTGCAGATGCCAACGCCCCTGGTCAGCGCTTAGGTCCGATGAAGTCGTCGCGGCGCGAGGTGCGGAGCCCGCGGTGGCGGTCCGCCCCTGGGGTCATCGCGTCACCGTATTCAGGACCACCGACACTCACCAGGTAACATCGAAGCCCTGCGGGCGTGGCGAAATTGGTAGGCGCGCGGGGTTTAGGTCCCCGTGTTCGAAAGAACGTGGGGGTTCGAGTCCCTCCGCCCGCACAAATGGGATCAGCCGGCGTTGAGAGCGGGGCAACGCTCGCGGCCGCGCCTAGACTTGAAAACGTGGTTCGCAGTGACGGTTTGCTTGACATCGATGATTGCCTGGACGCCGACGGAAACATCGGACTGCCACCCGGCACCACGCTGATATCCCTCATCGAGCGGAACATCAGGAATGTCGGGGACACCGTCGCCTACCGCTACCTGGACTTCACCGGTTCGGAGGATGGGCAGGCCATCGAACTCACCTGGTCGCAGCTCGGCGTCCGCCTCAACGCCGTCGCCGCTGGAGTACAAGCGCACATGGCGCGCGGTGATCGGGTCGCCATCCTGGCACCGCAGGGCCTCGACTATGTCATCGGCTTCTTCTCGGCCATCAAGGCCGGCGCCATCGCGGTGCCGCTCTTCGCTCCCGAGTTGCCGGGGCACGCCGAACGGCTGGACACCGCCCTGAGGGATTGCACCCCCACGGTCGTCCTGACGACCGCCGCTGTGCGCGACACCGTCGAAGAGTTCCTCGACGGGCGGGCGGAGGCGCCGCGCGTGCTCGCCATCGACGAGATCCCCGATGAAACGGGGGAGGCCTTCGAGTATGTCCATCTCGTGGACGACGACGTCTCGCACCTGCAGTACACCTCGGGTGCCACCCGCCCTCCGGTGGGCGTGGAGATCACCCACCGGGCCGTCGGCGTCAACTTGACGCAGATGATCCTGTCCATCGATCTGCTGGATCGAAACACACACGGCTGCAGCTGGTTACCGCTCTACCACGATATGGGTCTGTCGATGATCGGCTTCCCGACCGTGTACGGCGGCCACTCCACGCTCATGTCGCCGACGGCCTTCGTCCGCCGTCCGCAGCGCTGGATCAAGGCGCTCTCCGACGGCTGCAAAGAAGGTCGCGTGATCACGGCCGCCCCCAACTTCGCCTACGAGTACACGGCGCAACGTGGTGTGCCCAAGGATGGCGCAGATATCGACCTGGGCAAGGTGGTGATGATCATCGGCTCCGAACCGGTCAGCATCGACGCCATCCGCACCTTCGAAAAAGCGTTCGCGCCCTTCGGTTTACCGTCGACCGCCTTCAAGCCGTCCTACGGCATCGCCGAGGCGACGCTGTTCATCGCAAACATCGCCCCGGATGCCGAACCCTCCGTCGTATATCTCGATCGCGCACAGCTCGCCGAAGGCCGCGCGGTGCCAACCACTCCCGAGGCGCCCAACGCCACCATCCATGTTTCCTGCGGCCAGCTTGCCCGCAGTCTGCACGGGGTCATCGTCGATGCCGAGGGCACAGATGAGCTTCCGGACGGTCACGTCGGCGAAATCTGGCTGCAGGGCAACAACGTTGGACGCGGATACTGGGGTCGACCAGAAGACACCGAGAGGGCGTTCCACGCGCGGCTCGGCAAAACGCGAGCGAAAAGCCATGCCGTCAAAGCCAATGTCGAGGGCAATTGGTTGCGCACCGGCGATCTTGGCTTTTATCTCGACGGCGAGTTGTACGTCACCGGCCGCCTCGCCGATCACATAACCATCGATGCGCAGAGCCACTATCCGCAGGACATTGAGGCCACCGTGGCCGATGCCTCGCCGATCGTGCGGCGCGGATACGTGACCGCGTTCACAGCCGATGATGGCCTCGTCATCGTCGCCGAGCGCGCTTCCCGCACCGCCAAGGCAGACCCGCAGGAAGCTATCGACGCGATCCGCGTGGCGATCGACACCGAATACGGACTGGAGCCCTCCGACGTGCGGTTACTTCCGGCCGGGGCCATCCCGCGCACCACCAGTGGAAAACTGGCGCGGCGGGCCTGCCGCCGCCAGTACCTGGACGGCACGCTGGGCGTTCACGGAGATCCCAGCTAACTCATTTGCCTCATTTGTCCCACGTCAGCGAGCCCATTCGCCACGCCCTCTTCGGCCCGGTAGGTTTTCCGGGCCAGTGGCTGTGACGGCCGCGCGGCCGGGGGACAAACCGCTAGCGATGTGATGGAGGTGTGCGATGAATGATCTGACAGTCGAAGAGCTGTTCGCGCACAACGATGACGTGCAGAAATCCCGCGCGGTCCGGCTGCTGGCCGCCAAGAATCTGGCGCCGTACATCACCCTCATGGAACGCCACCTGGACCGCAGCGCGAAGGTTTCCGAACCCCTGCTGGTGGCCAAGCTGGACAGAGATCTGGGGGTCGTCGGCCTGGGGGAGCAGTCAGGGCTGGCCCTCATCAAGAGTTGGGCGAGCGACGGGTGGCTGCACCGGGCATCGGATGGCACCGGTCCCGACGCCGAGAACGTCTGCTCGCTGACCGAGGATGCCCGCAGTGCGCTGGCTTTTGTCCGCCGGCTGCGCCGGGCCGACACCGTGGCCACGGGCGGATCGATCGCCGGTATCGCCGCGGGCCTCAAGCGAGTCGCCACGCAGCTGGACGGTGACCCGTCCCGCATGCGCGCCGATATCGAAGCGCAGATCGCGGAGCTGCAGACCCAGCTGCATGCCATCGACGACGGATACCGTCCCGAACCGGACATCGTCGACCTTGAGGACGAGACCCGCGCCATCGCGTACCAGATGGAACAGGTGATCACCGACATCGTGCGTTACGGCAGCATGCAGAATGAGATCACCGCCGGGTTGATCGATGCCGCCGAGGATTCGGATTCCGGATTCCGCGACCGCGCACGCCGGATGTTCGCCGACTACGACGCACTCTTCGATTCCCGGGAGCGCGCCTCCTTCTCGGCATTCACCCGGACCATCCAAAACCCGGATCAGCGTGCCGCGCTGCGCAACGATATCGCCTGCGTCGCTGAGGGATTGCCCGAACTTGATCCCGGGCTGCGCGAGGTCATGAAGAACTTCTTCAAGCTTGTTTCCCAGCAGATCGCGGAGGTTTCCCGCATCGAGCAGCGCTGCGCACAGCGCATCCGGCGGTTCTTCGCCGCCGGCACCACCGAGCAGGCACGTGGGCGTGCGCGTCAGCTCAACGACGCGTTGGCCGCCGGGCATGCTCTGCTCAAGGTGTCGACGGCGGATTCGCCGATCGACGCCGAACTACCCATCGGCCGCTCCGCCGCTGCCGCCATTGGTGCGCTCTCGTTCACCATCAAGGACACCGCGCCGCCGGTGCTCGCGCAGGATGCGCCGTCGGGGCCACTCGATTTGAGCGGATTCTCGGCGTTGGCCACCCAGGTGGATATGGCCGCGCTGGCCGACACCGTCAACAGTGCTGTCGCCGGTGGCCCAGTTTCCCTGCCCGACATGATCTCTCACGTCGACGCGCCGTACCTGGGCGATGTGATCGTGCTGTGGTCGCTGGCCCTCAAGCAGGACAACACTGCCGACCGTGAATCGGTAAAGGTGAAGTTCCGGTCCCTCGACGGACAGGACCGGGTGATGGAGGTACCTCAGTTGATGTTCCGTGAACCGGTGCTGGCCACCCTCGAGGAAGAGGGGGCGACGCTGTGACGACACAGACTTCAGGGATGCCGTTGGGAAACATCAACTTTGACGACCTCCCGGGTGTTGAACCAGACGCTTCGGCGCCCAGAACGGTCAAGGGTCCGCGGTTCGACGGCGATAGCAGCGAGCTGCCCGACAAGGCGTGCTGGGCACTGCAGAACTTGGTGGCTCGACGCTACCTGAGCAAGGACGGCCAGCCCGAACTGTGGGCGTCGATGATCGAGCACCGAAAGGTGCTGGCCTCGCGCCTGTCCGAATTGGACCTACGGCTGCGGGTATTCGACGATCTCGAGGTCGCGTACTCCGAACCCGCCCCGTTGGAGAATCCCAGCGCATATGGCGCCCGGGTGCTGCGCCGGGAACCGTTGGGTACCTATGCATCGATCGTGGCGCTGCACCTGGCCAAGATCGCGCGGACCGCGCATGATGAGCACGTGTTGGTCAGTCGTGACGATATTCACGAGCTTTTCGCCAACGTCAGCCACGACATTGACCGTGACGAGGCGATGCTGCGTGACCGTGTTGACGAGGCGATCAAACGGTTGTCCAAGGCCGAGATCCTGCAACGTACCCGCGATGACGAGCACAGCTACACCATCAGCCCGGTGATCAACGCGCTGATGTCCGCGCAGATGATCGAGGCGCTGCAACGCCAGTACGAGCTGCTGCAGCGTGGCGATGAGTCGCTGGCGCGAAGAGCGTTGGACGACACCGCCACCTCGTTAGATGACTCCACCGACGAAGAAGATGGCGAGACCGATGGCGATGAGTGATGCAGCAACCCAGCAGTTTTGGCTGTCCCGGCTGCAGGTCATCAACTGGGGTGTGTTTGACGGGTACCACAGCATCGAATTCAGCCGCCGCGGCACGCTGATCACCGGCTCCTCGGGTAGTGGGAAATCATCGCTGCTGGATGCGATCTCGCTGGCTTTTCTGTCCTCGAACCGCCGCAACTTCAACGCCTCCAGCGACACCACCGCCGCGGGCTCCAGCATGGGCAAGCGCACCGTGGACAAGTATGTGCGCGGTCTGTGGGGTGAACTGAAGAACCCGGGGGAGCGGCCCAAGCAGATGTTCCTGCGCGGCAAGGGCGGGGCCTGGTCGGCCATCGCCGTCACCTACTCGGGAACCGACGGCCGTGTAATCACTGGACTTGTGCTCAAGTGGCTTGCCCCAGGCTCGGATTCGGACTCGTCGAGTCGCTACTACCTGATCGATGCCGACGCCGACATCCGTGACCTCTGCAATGCCTGGGCCAGCAAGGGATACGCGGGCTCGGTGTTCGAGGGTGCGGGTTGGCGTGGTCACAAGAGCGAACGCTGGTATCTGGAACAGCTGTATGCCGCCGTCGGCATTCAGGGCTCCTCTGCCGCCCAGCAACTGCTGGGTAAGGCCAAGTCGCTCAAGAGCGTTGGCGGTCTGGAACAGTTCGTGCGTGAATACATGCTCGACGAGCCCGAGTCGATGGCCGCGATTTCCGAAGCGCTGGGGCAGATCACGCCGTTGGTCGACGCGCGCGCCGCGCTTGCGGTCGCACAGCGCCAGCGCCAGACCCTGGGTGATATCGAACAAATTCAACAGACCTACGCCAGTGATGCCGCACAGCTGGCCACCGTTGACGTGGTGGACCATCACACCGTCCGCGACTACGTCGACCAGCAGCGCCTGGCTCTGGCGGGTCCGGAGATCGACCTGCTGGATACCGAGATCACCCGCCTCGGCGGTGAATGCGACGAAATCCAGTCGCGCCAAGACATTCTCACCGGTGAGCGAGACAAGCTGCTCGGCCGGATCGCTGCCGCGGACAGCAACCTGGCGCCGCTCAAGAGCGAGCTGGCTCATGCCCGTGCCCGCGCCGAGGAGGTGTCGCGCCGTCGTACCGCCTACGACAGCGCGCTATGGGATCTGGGCCATGACGAGGACATCGAATCCGACGAGGAATTCGAAGCCATGCGGGTGGAGAGCCTGCGTGCGGTCACCCGGATCAATGCCGAGCTTGAGGCCGGCCATGACGCCTATGTCATGGCGGCCGGTGCATTGTCGACGGCACGCGATCAATTGCGGGCCGCCTCCACCGAATTCAAGCGGGTCGAGCATCTGGGCACCCCGGTGCCGCCGGATGAAGACCGCATGCGTGGGGAGATCGCCGCGGCGCTCGGCCTGACCGCCAAGGATCTGCCTTACGTCTGTGAGTTGATGGATCTGCGTCCAGGGCAGGAACGGTGGCGCAAATCCGTGGAGAAGGTGCTGCGGTCGACCGGGCTCTGCCTGCTGGTGCCCGATCAGCATCACCGGCAGGTGCTGCGCTATGTCAATGAGAACCCGATGCGGGGCTACCTGCAGATGGAACGGGTGATCCCCTCGGGTGCGCCGCGCCGGGCGGAGCCGGGCACTCTTGCCGACTGCCTGCGCGTGACCAACCCGAACCACGAATGTGCCGGCGCAGCCATGAATTTGGTGGCCGGTGTGGGCGACTACGTGCTGGTCGACAGCCCCGATGAGTTCAGTAAGCACCGGCGGGCGGTCACCGATCAGGGGCTGCGCAAGGACGGCGACCGGCGCGCGGTCAAGGACGACCGGCGGGAACTGCGTGCGTCCCAATACATCTACCAGGGCAATGCCGGCGACAAGCGGGCTGCACTTTCCGATGACGTGGTCGAAGCGCAGCAGGCGGTCGGTGATGCCGAGAAGTTCATCGGCGAAATGGATACCAAGCGCGAGGAGCTGCGCTCAGAGGTGGTGCGATGGTCCAAACTGCATAGCCAGTACGAGTATTGGAGCCAGATCGACACCGATTCGGCCGAGGCGGCCGTGGGGCGGCTACAGGATCAGTACGACGCGATGCTGGAAGCCAACCCCGACCTCACCGGTTTGCAGCAGCAGGCCGATTCGTATCTCGACGAGATCAAGAAACTTTCCGAACGCATCGGAGCATTGAGAAGGCAAGAATCCGAGCATGATTCGCGTCGTACCCGGCTGCTGGATCTGCTGGACAATCTGAACCCGCGCGAGGTGGGCGGGCATACCCGTTCGGGTATCGAGACCTACGTACCGGAGCTCTCGTCCAGCCTGGACGTGCTGGAGCCCGATGCCTATCGGCTGGAGCTGTGGCGCCAGATCGAGAAGGATCAGTCGGTGTTGCGGGAGAGTGTGACCCGCTCCCGCAACGAGCTGAACCGGATCTTGAACGCTTATGACCGGGACTTCCCTGATTCGATTCCCAACGACAGCGAGAACTTCGACGAGAAGATCCACGACTATGTCGCGTTGTGCCGCCGGATCGATGAGCGCGACCTGCCCGCCGCCTATGAGCGCATGCTGCGGCTCATCACCGAGCAGGCGCCCACCGCCGTGCTGCGGCTGCACCAGCTTGCCGAGGAGGAGGCGCACCGCATCACCGACCAGATCGATCGGGTCAACAGCGGTCTGGGCTCGGTGGAGTTCAACCGGGGCACGCGACTGACGCTACGGGCCGAGCCGAAGGCGCTCGAGGCGGTGGGCGAGCTCAACGAGCGCGCCCGGCGGATTTCGGCCCGCGCGGTGGCAGTGTCCATGGGGGATGAGAAGGCCATCCACGACCAGTACCAGGACATCCTGCAGCTGCGGAATCTACTGGCGGCCGAGACTCCCGAGGCCCGCCAATGGACGCGCGATGCGTTGGATGTGCGTAACCGCTTCGTGCTGTACTGCGAAGAACGTGATGCCGCCACCGGCGAGGCGATCCGCACCTACAGCAATGCGGGTGCGAATTCCGGTGGAGAACAAGAGAAGCTGATGGCGTTCTGCCTCGCCGGTGCGCTGAGCTTCAACCTGGCCAATCCGGAAACAGGGGATAACCGGCCGGTCTTCGCGCAGCTGATGCTCGACGAGGCGTTCTCGAAATCGGACCCGCAGTTCGCGCAGCAGGCGCTGTCGGCGTTCCGCAAGTTCGGGTTCCAGCTAGTGATCGTTGCGACCGTGCAGAACACCACCACCATCCAGCCCTACATCGACAGCGTGGTGATGGTGTCCAAACCCGACGGCCCGGGTGTGCGGCCCGTTGCCTCGACGCGCACCGTGCCGATCGGCGAACTCGGTGATGTGCGCAAGGCAGTGAACGCCCGCTAGCGATCTGCGCTACCTACCGAGGAACTCGGCGGTGGTGCGGGACAGGAATGCCTGCACACCGAGCGCGGCGTCCTCGGTGGTGAACAGCTCGCGAACCGTGGGGACCAGCTGTTCCTCGGCGGCGGCATCGCCCTCGCGCACAGCCAGTCTGGCGTTGCGCAGCGTGGCCTGCACACCCAACGGTGCCTGACGGGCGATGGTCTGAGCGATGGCGATCGCCTTGTCGACGTGCTCACCGACCGGCACGATCTCCTGCACGATCCCGATGCGATGAGCCTCGGCGGCGTCGAAGGTGTCGGCCGTCAGCATCCACCGCATGGCGTTGCCCCAACCGGCGGTGCGGGGGAAGCGGATGGTGGCACCCCCGAACGGATATATGCCACGGCTGATTTCGAGCTGTGCGAATGTCGCGGTCTCATCGGCGATCACGATATCGCCGGCCAGCGCCAGTTCGATGCCGAGAGTCAGCACCTTGCCGTGTACGGCGACGATCAGGGGTTTGGAAAGTTGCCGTCCGTCGACCTGCCACGGATTGATTCCGCTTTCGGGCGTCAGCGATGCGCCGCCCTGTATCTCGGCGGCCACGCTGGCAAGGTCCAGCCCCGCGGTGAACATCGGACCCTCGCCGTATAGCACCGCGGCCCGTAGCTCGGCATCGGTGTCGAACTCGCCGAGGGCCAGCGCGAGCTCCTGGAGCATGGTCTTGTCGAAAGCATTGCGCTTGGCGGGCCGATTCAGGCCGATGACCAGGACATATCCGTCGCGGCGAATGCTCAGGGTTTCGTAGTCGGGCATTGACTTCTCCGGGTCGATGGCGGATTATGTAGAGCATCATACATAGCCAGGAATTCCTCGGGAAGGACGACGATTGAGCACCCCGCGTGAACGAATGGTGGCCTCGGCCGCCCTGTTGATCCGCGAGCGCGGTGCCCACGCGACGGCGATTTCCGACGTTCTCGAACACAGCGGCGCACCCCGTGGCTCGGCGTACCACTATTTCCCGGGTGGCCGTACCCAATTGCTTGGTGAGGCAGTGGA
>Ga0265327_10001728_pt1 | contig 25891 bp, 27 predicted proteins | sample 41621metaG_FD_202089 | JGI IMG/M metagenome (GOLD analysis project Ga0265327, IMG submission 202089) | Rhizosphere microbial communities from Carex aquatilis grown in University of Washington, Seatle, WA, United States - 4-16-21 metaG | ecosystem: Host-associated > Plants > Roots > Rhizosphere...
GCCAGGGCCCCGAACACGCGCCCCGCGATCCCTGGCACGCCGGGCATGCCCGGACCCGTGAGGTTCACCACGGAGAGGTCGCGCAGGAAGGAGATGCCCCGCACACCGCTCGGCGGGGGCGGCACCTGCTCGCGGATCACCGTGCCGGGATGCTGGGGGTCGAAGCTGCTGCATACGCGCACGGGGATGCCGCGCTCCCGCACGGGCGGGATGGTTTTGGGGTGCAGGACCTTGGCGCCGAAGTAGGACAGCTCCATGGCCTCCTCGAAGCTGGCTTCCGGCAGCGGGAACGCTTCGGGCACGAGCGACGGATCGGCGCTGTAGAGGCCGGCCACGTCCGTCCAGATCTCCAGCAGGTCCGCACCGAACGCCGCGGCCGCCAGGGCGGCGCTGTGATCCGAACCCCCACGACCCAATGACAGGATGCGGCCCTGACCATCGCCGCCGAAGAAACCGGGCAGCACCCAGAGGTGGCCGCTTCCCGCTTTAACGGCACCGAGGCTTGCATCGATGTCAGCCATGCGGGGCCGCGCCTGCAGGGGGTCGCCTTCCACCTTGATGTGGTCCACCGGATCGAGATAAGTGGGAGCCAAACCGCGAGCCTTCAGCAGCGCCACCAGGATCGCCGAGGCCGCCCGCTCGCCGAGGCTGGAGACCTGCGCCAGCACCGAAGGCGGCCCCTCCTCCAGCAGTGCCATGCCGTGCAGCAGGCGGCGGCCGATGGCTTCGAGGTCTTCGAGCTGACTGCGCACAACCGCTGCCTCGCCCCCCAGGTCTTCGGCCAGGTCAGCCACCACCTGGGCATGCCGTTCCCGGAAGCTGGCCAGCAGGCGGTCAGCCTCCTCCCGGTTGGGCACACGACCGCCGTGCAGCAGCAGGTTGGTGATGCCCGCCATGGCCGAGGCCACCACGCACACGCGATGGGTGGTGTAGGCGCTGGCCACCAGGTCCGCCACGGTGCGGAAGCGGTCGGCGCCGGCGAGGCTGGTGCCGCCGAATTTCATGACGCGGATGGCGCTGGGCTGCATGGGGGCTCCGGGTGGCTAGAACGGAAAAGCCCCGCGGGGTAAACCGCGGGGCCGAGTCTGAAACGGGAGATTCAGGTCAGGCGCCCCGCGGTGCGGTGGGCGTGGTAATACCAGTCATGGCATTCACGAACAGAGCCCGGCTGCGGGACAGGGTCCGCGGCGCTGGGGAGATTCGTTCCATGGGCTGGTGCATGTGGGACATCATCCGGGTTGCGTGGAAAAAGTCAATCGGGATCCTGCGCTGAGCGTCCCTTCACCCGTCGTCCGAGGGCACCGGCGCTGCCCAGCCAGAGGCCCGAACAGCCCACCGCCGCCAAGCCCATGGGGATGGCCAGCGCGGCCAGGGCCGTGGGCGCCCACACCCCCAGCAGGTCGCCGCCCCGGTAGATGAACGTGTCGATGAAGGGTTTCGATTTGTAGCGCTCTTCGGGACCCAGCGGGATGTAGAGGATCTCGCGCGCGGGCCGGTCCACCGCGTAGTGCAGGCCCCGGCGCAGCACCTGGAAGAGCGCCATCACGCCGAAGGTGGGCCAGATCCACAGTGCACCGAAGCCCGCCAGGGTAAGCACCGGAAGGATCACCAGCACGAAGGGGATGCCCAGCATCGTGATGAGGCGGCCCGTCAGGAAGATCTGGGTCACCAATGTCAGCACATTCACCCAGAGGTCGATGCGCGCGAAAGCGGCCGTGCGCGCGGCGGTGCCCGTGAAAGTGCGCTCCACGATGCTGCCCTGCTGCAGGTAGAGGAAGGTGCTGGTGATGGTGAACAGCAGCATGTAGATGCAGATCAGCTGCAGGTACCGCGAGGTGGCGATGAGGCGCAGGCCCTCCAGGGGACCGGGCCCGGGTTCCCGCGCGCCGTGGGCCACATCGCCCAGGTGGAAGATGGCGGCCAGCCGCTTCACACACAGCACCGCCAGCTCAAGCGTGACCATCGAGAGCAGCAGCAGGGAGAGCGGATCCACTTTCACCACGAGGGGACCCAGCGCGAACCCCTTGGTCAGCACACCCGTCAGCGCTGCGCCCACGATGGCCCCCAGCGTTCCGCCGGTGGCGATGAAGCCGAAGAGGCGCTTGCCCTGCATCTCGGACCACACATCCGACATGAGGCCCCAGAACACCGACACCACGAAGAGGTTGAACACGCTGAGCCAGATGTAGAACGCGTAGCCAAGTCCCGCCCCGCCGCGGTGGGGCAGCAGGCGGAAGGCCAGGAAGAAGGCCAGCATGGTGAGGGCGAAAAACCGGTACACCCCGGGGATGAACCGGCGCCGCGGCAGTTTCGAGACCAACGTGGCGAAGGCGGGATTCACCAGCACCATGGCCAGCAGGGTGCCTGTCATGAGCCAGGGCAGCTTGTCGGCCCCCCGCGCGATGCCGATGGCCTCGCGGACCGGTCGCAGGAGGTAGAAGCCGAACAGCAGGAGGAAGAAGTAGGCCGTGGACCACAGCAGCGCCGGAGCCTCGCCCTCCTCAAGCAACACCAAACGACGGAGCAGGCGGGCGGGCGTCATGAATGGTCCAAAAAAGAATGGCGGGTTGGGCTGAATGGAGTATATATCATTTCACGATGCATTAACCCAGCTCATCATCAGGCCACCCAACCGGAGGTCCCCATGACCGTTTCCCGCCGCGAATTCATGCAGTGGTCCGCCGCCGCCGCGACCATGGCCGCCACCGGTCTGGACCTTACGGCAGCTCCGGCCAAAGTCGCGCCGAAGCGCATCCTCATTCTCGGCGGCACGGGCTTTCTGGGCCCCGCCACCATCGAGATCGCCCAGGCCCACGGCCACCACGTGACCATGTTCAACCGTGGGAAGACGCGCCCCGACCTCTTCCCCGGCGTGGAGAAGCTGCACGGCGACCGCGACCCCAAGAAAGACGAGGGCCTGAAAGCCCTGGAGGGCGGCACCTGGGACGCCGTCATCGACAACAGCGGCTACTACCCGCGCATGGTGGGCGCCTCGGCCGCCCTGGTGGCGCCCCGCACCAAGCAGTACATCTACATCTCCAGCATCAGCGCCTACAAGGAGCCCAACCCCGAGAACGGCACGGAGGACGCGCCCCTCGCCACGCTGGCGGATCCCACCGTCGAGGACATGGGGAAGGAATACCAGAACTACGGAGGGCTCAAGGCACTCTGTGAGCAGGCCGCCCAGAAGGCCATGCCCGGCCGCACCGCCATCGTGCGTCCCGGCTACATCGTCGGGCCGGATGACCCCTCGGGCCGCTTCACCTACTGGCCCGTGCGCTTCGACAAGGGCGGCGAGATCGCAGTGCCCGGTGCCGCCACCGACCCCGTGGAGATCATCGATGTGCGTGATCTGGCGGCCTGGCTGGTGCGTCTGGTCGAGCAGGGCACCACAGGCGTGTTCAACGCCTGCGGCCCGGAAAAGCGGCTGGCCTGGGGCAGCCTCGTAGCCGACTTCCAGAAGGCCGGGAACGCCGACGCCAAGCCCGTCTGGATTCCCGCCGAATTCATGGCCAAGCAGGACGGCATCGAGTTCCCCATCTGGGCGCCTTTCGCGGGCGAGACCAAGGGCTTCCACACCTGGCGCAACGACCGCGCTGTAAAGGCCGGGCTGACCTTCCGTCCCGCCCTCGACACGGTGAAAGACACGCTGACCTGGTTCAAGGCGCAGGAGAAAGTGGAGAAGGGCCGCACCAAGCTCGCCGCCCCCACCGCCGCGCAGGAAGCCAAGCTGATCGCCGCGTGGCGCGAGGCCTCCAAGCCCAAGGGCTGATTCCCCCATCCCCGACGACTGACGCGGATTCGGCCGGAACGGCCGGAGCGGGGCCATGCGACAATGTCTTGGACCCCCATGCGTGACAAGGAAGCCCATGACCGCCAAGTCCGAAAAAGCCCCCAAGAAGGAAAAGGTCAAGAAGCAGACGCCTGAAGAACGCCTCGAAGCCATGCGGTACAACCACATGATGTACGGCCCCACCGCCGGTGAGCGCCGACCCATCGCGAAGAAGGTTAACTATGGTTCGGCCTACCTCACGCACCCCAAGTTCCAGAGCCTGATCACGGCCTTCAAGAAGGGCACCAGCTTCAAATTCGACGTGACGGACAAGGGGAAGACCTACACCATCTCCACCGACGGCTCCGACATCCTGTTCGACGGGAAGACGATGTTCTACTCCCGGGCCTCGAACAAGTATGAGGACCACCTGCTGCTGAGCCGGGTCTCACTCACCCAATATCAGACTGTAGATGCGCTGGTCCACCTGGCCTTCGCGGTGTTGCGCAGCTTTCCGGAGCTCGCCGGGCATCCCCTGGTCTACCAGCAGCACCAGTTCTTCATCGGCGCCGAAACCCTGGAGACAGGCGTGGCCGAGCTGGGGCCCAACCTGTTGGTCGGTTCCTTCCGGCACAGCAAGGTGATGGAAAAGCCCGCAACCAAGTCACTGCGCTAAAAAATCAGTTCTGGATGTAGGACACCAGCTGCTCGATGGTGAACTTCTGGTGGGAGATCTGCTCCTTCACCAGGTCGCCGATGGAGAGGATGCCCAACACCTGGTTGTTCGCACCGATCACAGGCAGGTGGCGGATGCGCTTGTCGGTCATGAGGGCCATGCATTCCTCGACGGTCTGGTCGAGGGTCACGCAGCTGACCTTGTCGCTCATGATCTCGCGCACCAGGGTGTCCTTGGAGGCCTTGCCCTTCAGCACGATCTTGCGGGCATAGTCCCGCTCCGAGAAGATGCCCACCAGCTTGCCCTGGTCCAGCACGAGCAGCGCGCCGATGTCGAACTGGGCCAGTAGGGTGAGGGCCGCGAACACGGTATCGTCGGGTTTGACCGACACGGTGGACGGCTTGCCTTCAATCAACTGCTTCAGTGGCCGCATGAACGCCTCCTCTGCCTTCGCTGTGGAATGGGAATGTGGTCATGACTATACGGCGAAGCGGAAATCCCGCCAGGGTGAATCCGAGACCCGGTCCATCCAAAGCGTGATGAATGCCGCAGCAGCCCCCTGGCATAGTTTATTCAAGATGCTTGAGTCATCTTATCTTTTCCAGATCTGATCTGGCTTTTGCTTCAAACACAACCCCGAGGATTTTCCATGTCACTGCCCAAGAAGATGAAGGACCACGCCGCCAAACACGCCGAAGCCACCGAGCCCCACCCCGCCGCCGCCGCCAAGCAGGCCGCCCAGGGGAAGCTCCTGGCCCGGGAGCGCATCACTGCCATCTTGGACGCGGATTCCTTCCACGAATACGACCTGTTCGTGGAGCACAAGTGCGCGGACTTCGGGATGGAGAAGAAGCAGTTGCCGGGGGATGGCGTCATCACCGGCACCGGCACCATCCTGGGCCACCCCGTGGCCATCTTCGCCCAGGACTTTACGGTGGCCGGCGGCTCGCTGGGCCTGGCCCACGCCCGCAAGATCACCAAGATCATGGACCACGCCATCAAGCTGGGCATCCCCCTCATCGGCATCAACGACTCGGGCGGTGCCCGCATCCAAGAGGGCGTGAACTCCCTGGCGGGCTATGGCGAGATCTTCTACCGCAACACCCTGGCCTCGGGAGTGATCCCCCAGATCTCCATCATCCTCGGCCCTTGCGCCGGTGGCGCCGTCTACTCCCCGGCCCTCACCGATTTTGTGTTCGTCGTGGACAACATCTCCAAGATGTTCATCACCGGGCCCGAGGTCATCAAGACCGTGCTGGGCGAAGAGATCTCCATGGAGGATCTGGGCGGCGCACGGGTGCAGGCCGAGCTGACCGGAAACGCGCACTTCTACGCCCAGAGCGAGGCCGAGTGCTTCGAGCAGGTGAAGCGGCTGGTGACCTACATTCCCTGGAACAACCGCAAGAAGGCCGATACCTTCAGCGTCATCCCCTCCCGCAGCGAGGTCAGTCTCGAGCACATCATCCCGGCTGAATCCAACAAGCCATACGACGTGCGCGACGTCATCCGCGCCGTGTGCGACGGCTCGGACTTCATGGAAGTGCAGGCCCTCTGGGCCGCCAACATCGTGGTGGGCTTCGCCCGCATGGACGGCCGCACCGTGGGCATGATCGCCAACCAGCCCATGGTGCTGGCAGGCGTGCTCGACGTGGACAGCTCCGACAAGGCCGCCCGCTTCATCCGCTTCTGCGATGCCTTCAACATCCCGCTGGTGACCCTCGTGGACCTGCCGGGCTACCTGCCGGGCATTGATCAGGAGCATGCCGGCGTCATCCGCCACGGTGCCAAGCTGCTCTACGCCTATAGCGAAGCCACGGTGCCCAAGATCACCGTCATCCTCCGCAAGGCCTACGGCGGCGGCTACATCGCCATGTGTTCGCGGCACCTGGGTGCGGACTTCGTCTTCGCCTGGCCCTGTGCGGAGATCGCCGTCATGGGCCCCGAGGGCGCCGCCAACATCATCTTCAAGGGCGAGATCGCCGCCGCGGCCGATCCCGAGGCGTTCCGAAAAGAGAAGGTCAAGGAATACACCGAGAAGTTCGCCAGCCCCTATGTGGCCGCCGCCAACGGCCACGTGGACGCCGTCATCGCGCCCCACCAGACCCGCGACTTCCTGCTGCATGCCCTGGAGATCTCGGAAGAGAAGGCTGAGCTGCGCCCTGCCCGCAAGCATGGCGTTCCGCCCTTCTGAGCCCGGACCTCCCCACTGATTTCCCTTACTGCGCGAGAAGCCATGACCCACATCCGGCAGACCATCGCCCTGAATGACACGCTCTACGAGACCACCCTTACGAAGAAATACGCGAACCGCAAAGCCCATGTGCCGAAGGATCCCCGGCGCCTCACTGCCATCATCCCCGGCCTCATCCTGGAACTGCTGGTGCGCCCCGGCGACGAGGTGAAACCTGGACAGGGCCTGCTGGTGCTGGAGGCCATGAAGATGCAGAACCGCATCACGGCCCACGATGCCCACACCGTCCAGGCGCTCCACGTGGTTCCCGGCGACACGGTCACCAAGGGGCAACTCCTCGTGACCTTCGACTAGCCGAAACGATCTGCCACCACAGCTTGGCTCCTCAGGTCCGCACGGGCCTGGGCTATGCTGGCGGCAACCATGCGACGATCCATCGCCATCCCCCTCCTCGGCTTGTGCCTGTGGGCCCGGGCCCAGGAGCGTCTGCTCCTGAAGGAGACACCACCGGATCAGCGCTTCCACTTCCTGTCGGAGCTGCACGCGCCCGGAGAGCGTCCCCTCGTGCTCGCCTTGCGCGGGGGCAGCGCCAAGGGGTTGGCCCACGCAGGCGTGCTGCGTCGCCTGGAAGAGGAAGGCTGGCATCCCGCCGGGCTCGTGGGCACCAGCGCCGGCAGCTTCGCCGCGGCCATGTATGTGAGTGGCTTTGGCGGGGCCGGGGCCGAGCGCGTCTTCGAGCGCCGCGACTTCTCCCTGGTGCTCGATGACCGCCGTCGGACGCCAGGCTTGAGCGCCTCCGAAGACGAGGAATCCCACGGCACCTTGATGGGCCTGTCCTTCAGCCAGGGGCGCCCCATGCTGGTGGGCGGCGAGGACCGCTCCCGCCGCCTGCGCATCGCCCTCTTCGAGACACTGGCCCGGGCCCAGGCGCTGGGCGGCTCCGACTTCGACCGCCTAGGTGCGCGGCTCCGCGTCGTCACCTCCAGCCTCACGCGGGGCGAAGCACGGGTGCTTGGCCAAGGGGATCTGGTGGATGCCGTGAAGGCCTCCATGTCCATCCCAGGTTTGTTGTCACCCGTGGCGTACGGGGACGAGCGCCTGGTGGACGGCGGGCTGGTGGAGAACCTCCCCGCCATGGCGGCCCGCTCCGCGTTTCCGGGGGCCCGTGTCCTCGGCGTGAACATCGGCCGAACCTGGGACTCGACCCCCCCGGGGGACATCCTGACGCTGCTGAACCGCAGCCTCGATCTGGCCATGCGCGTGACGGAGTCGCGTAGCGAAGCAGACTCGGATCTGGTGATCCGGCCTGAGACCGACCAGGTGGACGAGTTCGCCTACCGGGGCCAGGAGCAGGTGTTGTTCGACGCGGGCGCCAAGGCCCTCACGGAGGCCCTGCCCAAGCTCGAGCACCTGCTGTTGGAGAGCGCTGACGCTCCGGCCGCGGCCCGGCTGACCGTGGAGGGCCCCGACCATCCCGAACTGGCGACTTTGCTCAGCGAGATCCGCCCGGCGAGCGGTCCCTGGCGACGTGCCGACCTCTGGCGCCTGCTGCGCCGGGCCCATCGGCGCCTGCCCCTGGCCCGGGCCTGGGTGGACCTTCCGGGAACTCCCGAGGGAGATGCCACCTTCCACTGGGAACCAGCGGGTATCATTCAGCGCGTGCAGCTGGAGTTGCCCTCGCACTGGGCCAAGGCTTCGCGGGAGCGGCTCGCCCAGGCTTTGGCACAGCGGGGGCTGACACCGGGACAGCCCTTCCACGCGGCCCGTTTCGGGCGCCTGGAGCAGGAACTCCTCGCGGAAGGCATCGGCAAGGGCGCGGCCGTGCTCGACCTGCGGGGCAGCGGCTTCAAAGATGGGCTCCTCACACTCAGGGTGAACGAGCCCAAACTCGTGCATGTGGAGGTCGAGGGCGGGCCCCGCGCCAGCCTCACCCACACCGCTGTCCAGGAGTTGGAGGGACAGCCCCTCCGTGCTTCGGAGCTGGAGGAGGTGCTTGGGCGGGCCCGCGACCGCATGGGCTTCCAGCGGCTGGAGGCGCGGCTGGAAGAGCGCGAGGAAGGCCTGATCCTGAAGCTGCGTCCCGTCGGCAGCCAACCCACCCTGGTGAACCTCACGCTGGCTTACGAGAGTGACTGGGGGCTGCACGGCGGCATCCTGGTGCGTGGCCGGAACCTCTTTGGCACGGGCTTCGGCGGCACCGTGGAAGCCGCGGGCGACAGCCTCCAGAAGTACCTGGACGGTCACCTGGCCTGGAACCTCACCAGCTTCCCTGCCCTCTCCCTGGGCGCCTTCGGCAGCTGGTCCCAGCACGACGTGAGTGGCGGCGTGCTGTTCATTGATGTGTCTGCCGACCTCGCCCTGCGCTTCACCCGCAAGGAGCTGGGCCTGGAGGCCATCCTCCGCTGGGGCAAGGAGGACCGCGGTCGCTTCGGCCTCGCCACCTTCGAGCATGAAGGTACGTTCTCCATCGCGGGCACCCGCTTTGATACCGCCAGGGCCACCGTGGCCCGCACCTGGCTGGAGTGGGACGACCTCGACTTCCACACCCTCCCGACCGAGGGCACGCTGGTGCGCCTGTCCGCAGACCACAGCCTCTCCATGGAAGGCGAGGCCAAGCCCTACTGGCGGAGTTACACCCGCATCCAACGGCAGCAGCCCCTCAGCTCCGCCTGGGGCCTCATGGTGGATGCGGAAGTGGCCCTCACGAAGGACGCACCACCGGATCGCTGGTGGATTGGCGGCGGCAGCGACTCGTTCATCGGGACGCGCAGTGCGGCCTACCTCATGCCCAACATGGCCGCCCTCAAGATCGGCGTGCCATACACACAGGCTTCCATTCTCGGTACCGGCTGGCAGATCGGGCCCCGCTTCGATATCGGTCGCGGCTCCGACGAGGCCTCGACGCTCAGCGACGGCCTGCGCATCGAGGGGCTCGGACTCGTGGCCAAGACCGTCTTCCGGGATTTCTTCGTGGAGCTGTCCGCCGGCTGGGTGCACCTCTACCACGGCGACGCTTCGCAGCGGGAGCACCGCGTATCCTTCCTCCTGGGTGCGCGCCCCTTCGATCCCTGGCGGCAGAAGTAGCACCTTGGGTTCAAGGCCGGCGCCGAGGCCTTCGCCCCCTTTCCTCCTCCATTCCCTGGAGACATCCATGCGCTTGATGGACATCGCCCGCTTCCTGCTCGCCACGCTGTATCTCGGTGTGGCGGGGCATTCGCAATCCGTGGCCTTCACCTTCGACGATGGCCCCAGCCTGGCTTCGACGCCGCGACTCACCCCCCAGGCCCGGAACGCGGCCATCCTGGCGACCCTGAATAAGCGCCAAGTGAGCGCCGCACTCTTCGTGACACTTGGTAACGGCGCCGACCGACCTGACGGACTGGCCCTGGCAAAGGCATGGGGCGAGGCGGGCCACGCGGTCGGCAATCACACCGTCACCCACCTTGATCTCAATGGCAAGGACACCACCCTGGCGCAGTACGAAGGCGAGATCCTGGCCTGCGACCGCGCCATCCGCCCGCTGCCGGGCTTCCAGCCCTGGTTCCGCTTCACGTTCCTGCGGGAGGGCAACACACCCGAGAAGCGAGATGGCATCAAGGCCTTCCTCCAGGAGAAGGGCTACCGGAATGCCCGCGTCAGCCTCGACACCTCGGACTGGCGCCTGAACGCCGCGCTGACTGCGGTCCTGACCCAGCATCCCGACGCCGACACCGCGCCCTTCCGGGCGGCCTACCTGTCGCACCTGCGGCAGCGGGCAGAGGCCTATCGGGACCTCTCGCGGCGGCTCTTCGGGCGTGACATCCCCCAGGTGCTGCTGCTGCACCACAACCTCATTAACGCCCTCTTTCTCGACGACGCCATCCAACAGTTCCAGGCCATGGGCTGGACATTCACCACCCCCGCCCTGGCCTTCCAGGATTTCGTCTACAGCCTGGAACCCCAGCGCCCCTCGCCCGGTCAAAGTCTGCTGCTCTCGGCAGCACGGAGCCTGGGCTACCAGCCTTCGAACTGGGAGCGCCTCGTCGACGACGGCGATGAAGAGATCGCCGCCCTCAAGCGGCAGGCTGTGTTGCCGGCCACCTACGAGTAGGAGTTCCGCAATTGGCCTGACACATCGTCAAAGGCCACTGGTTGTGACCGGATTCCAGTCAAAGCTTTTCGGGCTCAGCGCTACCCTGATGCCTTGATTTTGGTCCAGGAGGACACATGGCCGTCAATCTCAAAGGACGCAGCTTTCTCACGCTGATGGACTTCACCCCGCTGGAGGTGCGCTACCTCATGGACCTGTCCAAGGACCTGAAGGCGAAGAAGCGCATGGGCGTGTTCAACTACCTGCTCAAGGGCAAGAACATCGTACTGCTCTTCGAGAAGACCAGCACCCGCACCCGCTGCGCCTTCGAAGTGGGCGCCCTGGAGGAAGGCGCGCACGTGACCTTCCTGGACAGCGCCAGCTCCCAGGTCGGCAAGAAGGAATCCATCGAGGACAGCGCCAAGGTGCTGGGTCGTTTCTATGACGGCATCGAGTATCGCGGCTACAAGCAGGAAGTGGTCGAAGCCCTGGCCAAGCACAGCGGCGTGCCCGTGTGGAACGGCCTCACGGACACCGATCACCCCACCCAGATCCTGGCCGACTTCCTCACCATCGAAGAGCACGTGGCCAAGCCCCTGCACAAGGTGAAGCTGGTGTTTTGCGGCGACATTCGCAACAACATGAGCTACGCCCTGATGTACGGCGCCGCCAAGACGGGCATGCACATGGTCGCCCTCGGCCCCAAGGAACTGGCCCCCGATCCGGCCGTGCTTGCCGCCGCCCGCAAGGCCGCCGAGGAGACCGGCGCCACCATCGAAGTCACCGATGATGTGGCCGCCGCGGTGAAGGATGCCGACGTCCTCTACACCGACGTGTGGGCCAGCATGGGCGAGGAGGATCAGATCCCCGAGCGCGTGCGCCTGCTCACGCCCTTCAAGGTCACCATGGAGATGGTGCAGAAGACCGGCAATCCCGACGTGAAGTTCCTCCACTGCCTGCCCGCCTTCCACGACTTCGAGACCAAGCTGGCCAAGGATCAGAAGGCCCTGGGCTTCGACATCCGCGAAGTGACCGACGAGGTCTTCCGCAGCCGCCACAGCGTGGTCTTCGACGAGGCCGAGAACCGCATGCACACCATCAAGGCCGTGATGGTGGCCACCATCGGCTAGGCCCAACCCGACATTCCGCCCCAGCCCCGCTCCGGCGGGGCTGTTTCTTGTCTAAACCTCGACTGCAGCCGAAAAGGGGATTCCACCAAGGAGTCCCCATGGATCAGCAGGACAGCCCCCAGGGTGAAAGCCCCGAGTCCGCTTCCAGCTGGGATGCGCATGCCTTCGCAGACCTGAAATACGCCATCGACCAGCACGCCATCCTGGGCATTACGGATGCCGCCGGCCGCATCCTCGAAGTGAACGACAGGTTTTGCGAGATTTCCCAGTACTCCCGGGCGGAGTTGATCGGAAAAGATCACCGGCTGCTCAACAGTGGCTTCCATCCCAAGTCCTTCTTCAAGGATCTCTGGGACACCATCCTGGCCGGGCAGGTGTGGCGTGGCGAAATCCGGAACCGGGCCAAGGATGGATCGCACTACTGGGTGGATGCCACCATCGTGCCGCTGAAAGGTGACGATGGGCGGCCGAGGAAGTTTGTCGCCATCCGCACGGACATCACCCAACGCAAGGATGCGGAGGAAGCCCTTCGGCAGGCGCACAAACTCGAGAGCCTGGGCGTTCTGGCCGGTGGCATCGCCCACGACTTCAACAACCTGCTTACGTCGATCCTCGGCAACGCCAACCTGGGCACGTCTCTGCTGGCCCCTGGCCACCACTCCGCCGGCTACTTCGAGAAGATCGAGCGCGCTGCCAAACGGGCCTCAGAGCTCACGCATCAGCTTCTCGTCTACTCCGGCCGCGGCCATGCCGAGCCGGTGGAGCTGGAGATCAACAAGCTGCTCCTCGACATCACGCAGCTCTTGGAAGTTTCTATCTCGAAGAAGGTGCTCATCCGCTATGACCTGGCGACGGCCCTGCCGCCCCTGTCGGCCGACCCATCCCAGCTCCAGCAGATGGTGATGAACCTGGTGACCAATGCCTCGGATGCCATGGACCCTGAGACCGGGGGCCTCATCACCGTGCGCACCCGGGAAGAGCACCTGGACCAGGCCTTTCTGGCCGAGTTCAAGGCCATCCTCCCCCTCCTGCCGGGTCGCTATGTGGTGCTGGAAGTCAGCGACACCGGCAGCGGGATGTCCCCTGAGACGCTGCGTCAGATCTTCGATCCCTTCTTCACCACCAAGGTGAAGGGGCGCGGCCTCGGCCTGGCCGCCATGATCGGCATTCTGCGCAACCTCAAGGGCAGCCTGAAGGTCTACAGCGAGCCAGGACGCGGCTCCATGTTCCGGCTCTACCTGCCGACGCTGACCGCGGACCAGGCTGAAGCGGAAGTTCCCGGCGGCCCCATTGGCTGGCGCAGTCACGGAACCCTGCTGGTGGTGGACGACGACCAGGGCGTGCGGACCGTATCGCGGGAGATGGCCCAGCGCCTGGGCTTCGATGTGCTGGAGGCCCTCGATGGCCGCGAAGGCCTGGACCTTTTCATGCAGCGGCAGGGCGAGATCGTGGCCGTCTTCCTCAACCTGAGCATGCCCAGCATGGATGGCCGCCAGTGCTACCAGCGGCTGCACGAGCTCTCCCCGCGCCTGCCCGTCATCCTCTCCAGTGGCTTTGGCAACCTCCAGTCCACCTTTGCCGACCAGAACGCTCCGCGCGTTTTCCTGCCTCGCCCCTTCACCTGGGAGCAATTCACCGAGGCCCTGCGCCTGGCCCTGGATGCCCCAGACGACTGAGGTTCCAGGAACCGGTATGATGAAGCACCCCACCCCTGGAGACACCATGCGCGCAGCCCGGCTGTTCCTCATCCCTGCCCTTGCGACCCTCACGCTGTCCGCGCAGGAGCCCTCCTTCTCCGCCACGTGGAACCAGACCCGCACCGATGACATCGCCGCCGCCATCAACACCACCGTGGCGGATATGAACTTCATCAAGCGCCCCATCGCCCGGAGTCGCCTCGCCAAGCTGAACCCCGCCTACAGGAAGGTCGTCATCGCCATCTCCGACCGGGAAGTGCTCATCAAGTTCGATGAGCGCGATGCCATCCACATGCTGCCCGGCGGCAAAACGTCCCCCTGGACGCGCGAGGACGGCGACAAGTTCATGGTGGCCGCCCAGGTGGGCAAGGATCAGCTCATCCAGACCTTCAAGAACGACGAAGGCGAGCGCACCAACGTGTTCAAGCTGAGCCCCGACGGCCGGTCCCTGACCATGACCGCTACAGTGAAGAGCCCCCAGCTGCCCAGGCCCCTGACCTACAGCATCAGCTTCGGACGGTAGCTCCGCGCTCTCCATCCCTTCTTCAGACCACCTTCACAGCGCCATCGTGAGAGGGCTTCGTGGGAACCAACCTCTACATGCTTTTCGTGGTGATCGGCTTTTTCGGCCTGCTCGCCTATTCCATCCACCAGGATGAAAAGCGGAAAGCCGATCGCAGACATGCGGACCTCCCAACGACGCCTGAGCGGAGGCGGCAGGATCGGCGTCAGGAAAGCCTGCCCGCCTACCTTGCCTGGGCGTGGCGATCGCTGTGGTCCAAGCCTTCCAAATAGGCTCCCGCCCAGTTACTTCGTCAGCGTGATGGCATCTAGCTCATGCCCCTCAGCGTCGAGCTGGCGGAGCTTGAGCGTCTTGTCGGCCACATCCAGCACCGTGAAGGAGTGTTTGTCGGACACGAAGGCGCGGGTCCAGGGCTGCCAGCTGGCCTTGGCGTCGGTCTGCCAGGGGTCGTAGAGCTCCGCACCACCGGCACCTGTGACGATGTGGATGATGCCCTTGGCGCGGGTGACGGACGTGCCATCGAAGGCCTCATCAACCACGAAATCGCCCGCCACCGCCTGACCGCGCGGACCCACCCGGGTGGGTTTGAAGCGCAGGGGTGCCGTGCGCTGGTAGTTGTGCACATGGCCCGCCAGCACCAGGTCCACGCCGTACGCCTCCAAGAGCGGGCTGATGGGGCGCATCCACTGATCATTGGCGTGGCTGAGGGCGCTCTGGAACAGCGGGTGATGCAGGGCCACGATGCGCCAGGCGGCGCCTTTGGCGGCCTTCAGATCCGCCTCAAGCCAGGCCTTCAATTTCGGGCTGTCCCAATCCACATAGGGGTTGGAGTCGAGCACGGTCCAGTGCACCGGGCCGTAGTCGAAGCTGAAGCTGGCCATGCGGGGGAAGGCCGACCCTGCCGCGGCCACCATGGCGTCGTGCACAACAGCCGTCACGGGCGCGGAACTGGGTTCGCCAGCCTTCAACGCTGGTCCGTTCAAGGGCTCGGACCAATAGGCGAAGTAGGCCGAGGCGTCAGACCACTTCGCGAAAGGCACATCGTGGTTGCCCACCACCCCGAGTACCGGCACGCGGCGCAGCAGGGGTGTCTCCTCGCTGTTGTAGATCGGGAAGAAGTGGTCGCGGTACTCGGCCGCGCGCCCGCGCCCATAGACGAGGTCGCCCGTGATGAACACCGCATCGGGCTGGGCCGCCAGCACCGCCTTGGCGATGGCCACCTGCGCCTTGGAACCGTCCGCCGCGTCGCCGAACACCACCATGCGATGGGCCGCCGGCTTTCGCGTTTGGGCTTCGGCTTCGAACACCACCGCCCCATCCAGCTTCACGCGGTAGGGCGCCCGCCCACCGGGCACCAGCGCCTTCAGCGTCGTGCGGTAGATGCGATGGGGCGCCAGAGGCGGCGCGTCCAGCCGGCGGAAGGTGGGTGTGGCCTGCGGCACCCAGCCGTGCGTCGAGCGCACCTCCACGGACCAGGCCGCATCGCGATCCTCCGTCTGCCACAGCAGGTCTAGCCGTTCCTGGGCTGCCACCTTCGGCGCATCACCCAGCTGCAGGTAGGGCTTCACCAGGAATGCCTCCTGCGCAGGAAGGCAGAGCGTGAGGAGACCCAGCAGGAGGCTTCGCATGGGCCCATTCTCCCAGATGCGAAAGGGCGCCGAAGCGCCCTTTCGTGAAAGCTCGAGACCAGATGCTAGTGGGCGCCGATGCTGGTGATCAGGCGCGAGCCGCTGGCGTAGCAGGTCTTGTGGGTGATGTGATGCTCGAACTCGTGGCGGAACTTCTGCAGGGCCGAGTCCACGGGACCGCAGGCCGCGTCGCCCAGCGGGCAGAGGGTGCGCATGCCGATGCGGGGCGTGAGGCTGGTGATCAGGTCCAGGTCCTCCATCTTTCCTTCGCCATGCTCGATGCGGTAGAGGATCATCTCCAGCCAGTTGCAGCCTTCGCGGCAGGGGGTGCACTGGCCGCAGCTCTCGTGCGCGTAGAACTTGATGAGGCGCAGGGTGGCCTGCACGATGCACACGCTCTCATCCATGACGATGAGGCCGCCGGAACCGCCCATGGAGCCCCGGGCCTTCAGGTTGTCGAAGTCCATGGGGACGTCGAAATCCTTCTCATCGAGCATGGGACAGCTGGCGCCACCGGGGATGATGGCCTTGATCTTCTTGCCGGTGCTGGAACCGCCGCAGAGCTCTTCCACCAGGAAGTTCATGGGCGTGCCCATGGGCAGCTCGTAGATGCCCGGGCGCTTCACGTGGCCGCTGACGCCGAAAATGCGGGTGCCGGAGTTCTTAGGCGAGCCGATCTTGGCATACTCCGCGCCGCCCATGCGCAGGATGGGGGGCACGGCGGCGAGGGTTTCCACGTTGTTGATGGTGGTGGGCTGGCCGAAGGCGCCTTTCGCCGCCGGGAAGGGCGGCTTCACGCGGGGCTCGCCGCGGCGCCCCTCCAGCGAGTTCAGCAGGGCCGTCTCCTCGCCGCAAATGTAGGCGCCCGCACCGCGGTGCACGAGGATGTCGTAGTCCCAGCCGGTGCCGAGGATGTTCTTGCCGAGGTAGCCCGCATCGCGGGCTTCCTGGATGGCGGCCTCAAGCTTCTCGATCAGCCAGAGGAACTCGCCGCGGACGTAGATGTAGCCAGTGACGCACTGCATGGCCCAGCCGCCGATGATCATGCCTTCGATCAGCTGGTGCGGGTTGTACTCAAGGATGACGCGGTCCTTGAACGTGCCGGGCTCGCCTTCATCGGCGTTGCACACCAGGTAGCGGATGAACTTGCGGTCGGCCGTGTCCTTGGGCATGAAGGACCACTTGAGGCCCGCGGGGAAACCCGCGCCGCCGCGGCCGCGCAGGCCGGATGCCTTCACCTCATCGGTGACAGCCACGGGTTCCCGCTTCAGGGCGGCCTTCATGGCCACATAGCCTTCGTGCTGCTGCTCGTACACCTTCAGGTGCCAATTGTTCAGGTCGCCGGCGCCACGGAGCATCAGGTTTGGGAACTTCTCCGAACCGAAGCCGGGAAAGGTGTAGGTATGGTGATCAGGCTTGGTGCGGATGGCTACCATGTCTCGTCTCCGCTCACTGGGCCCAGGGCCGGTATTCACCGCGTTTGCAGGCTTCCATCACGTCGATCAGCTTCTGTTCGTCCACCAGCTCGTCGTAGACATCGTGGTTCACCTGGATGCAGGGTGCGACGCCGCAGCCGGCCAGGCACTCCACTTCCTCCACGCTCCACATGCCGTCGGCGCTGGGGCCGTGGCCCGGCTTCACGCCGGTCTTCTCGCAGACCTTCTCCAGCAGCTGGGCGGCCCCTTTCAGGGCGCAGCTGATGTTGGTGCACACCGAGAAGTGGTATTTCCCGACGGGGGCCTTCTGATACATGGTGTAGAAGGTGGCGACGCCGAAGACATGGCCTTCGGGAATGCCGATGGCCTTCGCCACGGCCTTCATGGCCGAAAGGCTCACGAAGCCGAACTCGCGCTGGGCGATGTGCAGGGCGGGCAGCGTCGCGGCTAATTTGTCCGGGTACTTCGCCATGATCGCGTGGATCTCGGCGAGGGCTTCAGGACTGAAATCCTTCCGCTCGGATTCCGGCAGCCGCTGGCCGGGAGCCAGGGGTTCGTTCGAGGTCTCGGGGGGCTGGGGATGGTTCATGGGCGCGCTCGCATGAGGGGTCAGTTTAGCCCAAAGAAGCTGGGGGGCGCCGGGTTAAACCCGGTGCCCCCCATCACGAGCGGGTTCCCTCAGAGTGCGCAGTGGCTTCCGTCACAGAAGGGCGCCGTCTTGGTGTGCTTGCACTGGCAGAGCGCCTTCTTGCCGGCTTCCGTGACCTCGACCTTGAGGGGCCGCATCTCGCAGACCTTGTGGGCTCCGTCGCAGAAGGGTTGCTTGGCGCTCAGGCCACAGGTGCACCAGAAGTAGGTCCCAGGCTCCAAATCCAATACCGCAGGGACTTTGGCTGCGACTTTCGGAAGGGTTTCGCTCATGAGGATCCCTCTTACTTCCCGGCTTCGATGTTCAGGCTGATGACCACGTCATCACCCAGGGCGCCCGGATAGGTCTTGATGCCGTAGTCGTTCCGGTTGATGGTCACGACGCCGTCGGTGAAGCCGGCCACCACGGTCCCGGGCTTCATGCCGGGCATGGTGCCGGCATTGGTGATGGGAAAGGTGATCGTCTTGGTGACGCCGTGCAGGGTGAAGGCGCCGGTGACTTCCAGCTTGCCTTTGGCCACTTCCTTCACCGAGGTGCTCTTGAAGGTAATGGTGGGGAATTTCTCGACATCGAAGAACTCCGCCGTCTTCAGGTGCTTGTCGCGGCCCTCGTTGTCCGTGTTGATGCTGGTGGCGTCGATGGTGACCTCCACGCTGGACTTGCTGATGTCCGCCGTGTCCACCTTGACGGCGCCACTGAACTTGGTGAAGCGGCCGCTGGTCTTGGCCAGGAGGTGACGGATCTTGAAGCTGATCTCGCTGTGGACGGGGTCGATCTTGTAGGTGTCCTGGGCCAGGGCGGGCAGGGCCGCCAGGGCGAGGACGGCAAGAACGGTGCGGAAGGGGTGACGCATGGAGCCTCCGGGGAATAGGTGTTTCACCATGCATTGAAGTCTAGGTCACATTTCGAGAGTTGCAACACCTTTTTTGGTTCTTTTCTGTCATCGTTTGGGTGCAGGAGCTGGCATGCACATCCGTGAGGAACTCCAGATCACCAAGCCTCTGGATCCTGGCCACGAGGTGGCCTTGGCCCTGCTGCTCACGCGGGAATATGTGGCCCGCCTCTTCGAGGAGGGGCTGGGCAAGCCCGAGGGCCTCTCCGACCAGCAATACAACGTGCTCCGCATCCTCAAGGGTGGCCCCAAGGACGGCTACCTGGTGAAGGACCTGCGCTGCCGGATGATCTACCGATTCGCCGATGTTCCCCGCCTGGTGAACCGGCTGGAGGAGCGGGGTCTGGTCAAGCGCTGCGAGAATCCCGCCGATCGGCGCGGCAGCCGCGTGCAGATCACCCCCAAGGGCCTGACCCTCGAAGCCAAGATGCGCAGCCGCCACGACACGCTCTGCCAGCAGCTGGACCGCTGCCTCAGTGACGACGAACGCGAGACCCTGCTCAGCCTCCTGGAGCGCCTGCGGAACGACCATCGGGTGCAGCTGGAGGCCATGCTCCAGAAGGACATGGCTGACGAGAACTAGCGGTCCAAGGGAGCGGTTCCCGGCCAAACGGTGGGCATGCGACCATGGCGGACCCCGCCGCCGGTGCCCGGGGCAAGGTGACGAAAGGATGCCTGATGCGAATGACGCGTGACCTCCTGATCGTGGCGATGTTCGTGGGCCTTGCTGCGGCGTATCCAAGCAGCTCGAGTCGAAGCGGAGGGGGCGGTTCCTGCGGGAGCTCTGGCGTCCCCCAGCCCCTGGCGGAGGCGGGCTCCACGCCCGCAGACGCGGCCATTGATTACGCGGCGTCCTCCCCCAAGGCAAGCGAGGCCTGCTCGCTCGTGGGGACCTGGACGGGCATCGCCAAAGGCGGTGCATTCCCCGGCAGTACCGTGACCATCGTCTTCCAGGGCGACGGCACCTACACGGGACACATCGGTGGCTTTGCGTGGAGTGGCAATTGGACACTTCGCGCGGGCGCGATCACCCTCAATGACACGTCGGGGAGCGCCCCGTGTCCCTCGGCCCAGATCGGCGGCTACAACGTCACGTTCGCGCCGAACTGCAACAGCGCGGACTTCGCCGCGACGAGTGACCAGTGCGCAGGACGCAGGGGTGTGATCGACAAGATCCATCTCACACGCAAGTAAGCCCAGGCCTGCCCGCCATGACGTTCATCGCGTAGCGAACGGCAACGGCGTCAGTGAGGTTCCGGCTCTGTTGAGCCGCAGGCGAAATGGGAGAAGGCCCCAGATGGGGCCTTCGATCGCCAGGAGGCGAATAGTCCCTGGGTTTGGGCGTCAGCGATCCAACTCGCCGGCAATGATGTTCATGGCCCCGAGAACGGAGACGGCATCGGCAATCAGGCCACCCTTCACCTGATCCTCGAAGCTGCTGAAGATGGGCAGGCAGGGGGGACGGACCCGGATGCGGTAGGGGTTCTTGCCGCCGTCACTGATGATGTAGAAGCCCAGCTCGCCATTGGCCGCTTCCGTGGCGCTGTAGACCTCGCCCACGGGCATCTCCATGCCGTGCATGATGAGCTTGAAGTGGTGGATGAGGCTCTCCATCCGCGTGTAGACCTTCTCCTTGGGTGGCAGGGCCACCTTGGGATCGTCCACCATGACGGGGCCGGGTTCGAGGCGGTCCAGCACCTGGCGGATGATGCGCAGGCTCTGGCGCATCTCCTCGACCCGGACCAGGTAACGGTCGAAGACATCGCCCGTGGTGCCGATGGGAATGTCGAAGTCGTAGGTCTCGTAGCCGAGGTAGGGCTGCGCCTTGCGGAGATCCTGCGGGACACCGGCGGCGCGGAGGCAGGGGCCCGTGTAGCCCCAGTTCACGGCATCCTCGGCGCTGATGGCGCCGATGCCCTTGGTGCGGTCATGCCAGATGGGGTTGTGGGTGAGCAGGCGCTCCAGCTCATCGATGGCCGCGCTGCACTCCACCAGGAACCGCTCGGTGGCCGGGACGAAGCCCTCGGGGATGTCACGGAACAGGCCGCCGATGCGGGTGAAGCTGGTGTGGAGGCGTTGGCCCGCGGCCATTTCGAACAGGTCGTAGACCGTCTCACGCTGCTTGAAGAGGTAGAGGAAGGCGGTGAAGGCGCCGATGTCCACGGCGTTCACGCCCACACACACGATGTGATCGGCAATGCGGGAGAGCTCGGACACGAGCACGCGGATCTGCTCGGCGCGTTTGGGAATCTGGATGTCCAGCAGCTTCTCCACGGCCGTGCTGTAGCCCACGTTGTTCATGATGGCGCTGCAGTAATTCAGACGGTCGGTGAGGGGAATGAACTGCTGGTAGCTGAGGCTCTCGGCCAGCTTCTCCACGCCGCGGTGGAGGTAGCCCATCTCGGGGGTGGCCTTGGTGATGGTCTCGCCCTGGAGTTCGAGCACGATGCGCAGCGTGCCGTGGGTGGTGGGGTGCGACGGCCCCATGTTGACGATCATCTTGTCGCCGTCAAGCATCTGCCGGGTCATGGCGATGGATTCCATGGTCATCGCTCCCTAGTTCCGTTCGCCGTTGTTGTAGGGGGCGGTGCAGGCTTCCATGCAGAAGACATCGCCGCCATCCAGGGGGAAGTCCTTGCGCAGGGCGTGGCCGGGGAAATCCTCCCAGGTCAGCAGGCGCCGCAGGTCCGGGTGGCCCTCGAAGCGGATGCCGAAGAGGTCGAAGACTTCGCGCTCGAACCAGTTGGCCGTCTTGAACTGCAGGGCCAGCGTCGGCACCGACTCGCCGTCCGCCACGGGCACCTTCAGGCGCAGGCGCTCCTGGCTGGCCAGGTTCAGCCAGTGGTAGACGACATCGAAGCGCTGCTCGCGTTCCGGCCAGTCCACCGCCGTGATATCCACCAGCAGCTGGAAGCCTTCGCGGTGGAGCAGGTCCACCACGGAAAGCAGGTTTTCCTTGGCGACCACGATGGTCTGGTCGCCCCGGAAAGCGTGGCGGTCCAGGATGGCCCCGGGGATCTGTGCGTCGATGTGCTCGATGACCATGAAAGCCCCCGCCTAGAAGATCGTGCCCACGCCGCGCTCACCGGCATCCATCAGCATTTCGCGGATGGTCTGCTGGCTGGTGAGACCCTTCTCCGCCTGGATGGATTCCTGGCGGGCCAGGCTGTCGTAGAAGCGCTGGATGTGATCCTTGCGCATGGACATGGATTCCTTCTCGATCTTCTCCTGCAGCTTCATCACGCCGTAGATCATGCTCTCGGGCCGGGGTGGGCAGCCGGGCACGTAGACATCCACGGGGATGACGCGGTCCACGCCCTGCAGGGTCGCGTAGGTGCGGTACATGCCGCCCGACGAGGCGCAAACGCCCACGCTGATCACCCACTTGGGTTCGGCCATCTGGGCGTAGATGGTGCGCAGCACGGGGGCCATCTTGTTGGTGATGGTGCCCAGGATCAGCATCATGTCGCTCTGCCGGGGGCTGAAGCGCATGGCTTCGGCGCCGAAGCGGCTGAGGTCGTACTTGGACGACATCATGCTCATGAACTCGATGGCGCAGCAGGCCACGCCGAAGGGCATGGGCCAGAGGCTGTTCTTGCGGCCCCAGTTGACCACCGCATCCAGGCGCGTGGTCATCACGGCGTCGTTGATGTTCATCTCGGCCATCTCAGCGCTCCCACTCGAAGGCGCCCTTGCCCCAGGCGTAGATGAAGCCCACCAGCAGGGTGGCCATGAAGCTCAGCATCACGCCGAAGGTCCAGAGGGCGTGCTTGAAGTTGACGGCCCAGGGCAGCAGGAAGGCGGCTTCCACGTCGAACAGGATGAACAGCATGGCCGTCAGGTAGAACTTCACGGAGTACTTGTGCCGGGCACCTTCCTGCAGGGGAGGGACGCCGCACTCGTAAGGGCGCATTTTCGCCGCCTGCGGGTTGTTCGGCTTGAGCATGGGGAGCACCCAGCCCGACAGCACGAGGATGGCGATGGCCGTCACGGCGGCGACCAGTAACAGGATCAGGACCGACAGGAAGGGCGATGCGGGATGGGCCATGGCGCTCTCGGGCGGAGGATTCCGCGAGGAACCAGCTTAGCGCCCTTTGAGCGGCCAGTGTCCGTGTCAAGATCACAAGGAACCGGCCAGCCCTACTCCAGGCTAGAATTGACCCTTCACCCATCCCCCCGGGAAACCCATGAGCGACCTGAAGCTGCGCGTCAAAGACATGATCATCGAGCGGCTCAAGCTCGAGGGCATGACCCCGGACCAGATCGACGACGACGCCCCCCTCTTCGGGGATGGCCTGGGCCTGGACTCCATTGACGCCCTGGAGCTGGTGCTGGGCATCGAGCAGGTCTTCGGCGTGAAGATCGAGGATGAGGCCGCTGGCCTCAAGGCCTTCAAATCCGTGCAGGCCCTCACCGATTTCATCGCCGAGCACACCAAGGCCTGAGGCCCCGATGACCGCCCAATCGGCCGATATCCCGGCCCACCTGCCTCACCGCTACCCCTTCCTCCTGGTGGACCGGGTGCTGGAACGGGAACCTGGCGTCCGCGTGGTGGCCGAGAAACTCGTCACCAATGGCGAGCCGTACCTGCAGGGCCACTTCGAGGGCCGCCCCTTGGTGCCCGGCGTGCTCCTGCTGGAGATGCTCGCCCAGGCCGGGGGCTTCCTGGAGGCCGCCTCCCTGCATGGCTCCGCCATCTTCCTGGCCGGGGTGCAGGATGCCCGTTTCAAGGCCCCCGCCCTGCCCGGCGACCGGCTCCGCCTGGAGGTCCACGCCGAGGGCGCTTTCGCGGGTCTGATGAAGATCCGGGGCACCGTCAGCTGCGAAGGTCGCGACCTCTGCACCGCCGCCCTCCTGGTGAAGCGCCTGTGAAGCGCGTCGTCGTCACGGGCCTCGGCATCGTCTCCTCCCTGGCGCCCAACCGCGAAGGCACCTGGTCCGCCATGCTCGCCGGGAAGGATGGGCTGGGCCCCCTCAGCCGCCTGGCCCTGCCCCTGGAGCCGGCCCAGATCGCGGGCCAGGTGGGTCTGAGCGCCGCCCGGCACCAGACCCTCTGCGAGGTCATGGCTCTGGTGGCCCTGGCCGAGGCCCTCGAGGGATATCGCCCCAACAGCGATCCCGGCCGTCTGGCCGTCTTCCAGGGCGCCGGCACCAGCGGGCTTCCCACGGCCGAGGCCTTCCTGGAGGAACGCCTGGCCGGGCGCCGGGGTCGGGCCGCCGAGCCCGCCTACCAGAGCCCCTGCACCGTCACCGACGCCCTGGCCCACCACCTGGGCGCCACGGGCCCCCGCAGCACCGTGATGAACGCCTGCTCCTCCAGCCTCCTGGCTTTGGGCCAGGCCTGGGAGCGCCTCGCCGCCGGGGAACTCGACCTGGCCGTGGCCGGCGGCGCCGAAAACCTCTGCCGCACCACCTATGCGGGCTTCTCCTGCCTCAAGGCCGTGGATGCCAAGAAGTGCCGCCCCTTCAGCCGCGACCGCGCGGGCCTGAACCTGGGTGAGGGAGCCGTCCAGGTGGTGCTGGAGACCCTGGACGCCGCCCGGGCCCGGGGCGCCACCATCTACGCCGAGGTTTTGGGCTATGGCGCCAGCATGGATGCCCACCACCCCACGGCCCCGCACCCCGAAGGCGAAGGCGCCGCCCGTGCCATGGCCATGGCCCTGCACGCCGGTCGCCTCGATCCCTCGGACGTGGACTTGGTCTCGGCCCACGGCACCGCCACCCCCGCCAATGACGGTGCCGAGTGCCTGGCCATCCGACGTGCCCTGGGCCCTGCCGCCGATGCCGTGTCGGTCACCAGCACCAAGAGCCAGTTCGGCCACACCCTGGGCGCCGCGGGCGCCTTCGGCGCTGCGGCCGCCATCCTGGCCCTCCGGGATCAGGTGGTGAGCCCCACGCTGCGCCTGGAAGATGCGGATCCACTCTGCGACCTGGACTGCACGCCGAAGGAGGCGAAGCAGCGGCGGGTTCGCGCGGCCCTGGTGAATGCGTTTGCGTTCGGCGGGAACAACACGAGCCTCCTGCTCCGACGCTGGGAGGGGGCGTGAGCACTTCCGCGACGGACCTCGTCATCACCGGGCTGGGCCTGGTGCTGCCCTGCGGGGATGGCATCGAGGCCGCGCGCATCAGCCTCGCCTCAGGCCAGCCCTGTTTCGCTACCCTGCCCGAGACTCTGGGCCAGGGCCGGGGCGCCGCCTGCACTGCCTTCAACCCGGCCGGCATCATCCCGCCCATGCAACTGCGCCGCCTGGATCGACCCTCGCGCTTTGCCTGGGTGGCCGCCCACCAGGCCTTCCAGGATGCGGGCCTCAACCCCCGGACGATGGGTGAGCGCATCGCTGTGGCCGTGGGCACCCTCACAGGAGGCAGCGAGGCCAGCGAGGCCTTCATGCGCCCCTACTTCCAGCGTGGCCCCGAAGGCGCCTCGCCCCTGGTCTTTCCCAACTGCGTGGCCAACGCCGCCAGTGGTCACCTCGCCCTCGCCTTTGGCCTGAAGGGCCCCAGCGCCACCTTCGTCGATCGGGAGAACGCCGCCTTCGCGGCCCTGGAGCAGGCCAGCCGGTGGCTCAGACTTGGCCTCGCAGATGTCGCCCTGGTGATCGGCACCGACGGCCTCTTCCCCCTGCTGCTCGATGTCTGTCGCGGCGCGCGGTTGCTTGACCGCAGCGGCGATCCCGAGATCGGATCCGGTCGCGGCTTCCTGCCCGGTGAAGGGGCCCAGGCCTTCCTGCTGGAATCCCGCGCGCACGCCGAAGCGCGGAGCGTAACCCCTCGGGCCACGCTGGGGGCACTGGGCGTCCGTTCCGCCGCCGACACGAGCGAGGGCGCACGCACGCGGGCCCTGCTCGACGCCACGGCCACCCTCGGTGACGTTCAGCCGGATGCCCGCATCGGAGGCGCCAATGGGCTGTGCCGCCTGGATGCCATGGAGTCCGCACTTGCAGCCGCCCATCCCGGCTGGCCCAAGGCCACGCATCCCAAGCGCCTGTGGGGCGAATTCGGTGGCTCCGGCGGACAACTGCTGGCCGCGGCCCTCCTGGCTCCTGCCGAGCGCATCGTGGTCACCGCTCCTGCCAGCAGCGGAGCACAGTTCGCGGCACTGCTCGAAGGCGTTAGGCTGGAACGGTCATGAGCATCAAGCAGGAGCGGCGTGTCCCTTTGGCGCAGCCGAAGCCCAACGGGCGCGGCACAGGCAGGCTCTGCCTCGGCAAGCGGAGCGCGCCGGAGC